>ERZ780076.29-NODE-29-length-84721-cov-13.967626_pt1 | contig 84721 bp, 66 predicted proteins | sample MGYA00511022_ERZ780076 | MGnify/ENA primary metagenome ERZ780076 (study PRJEB29588, sample SAMEA2148733) | human gut metagenome | biome: human gut; feature: human-associated habitat; material: faeces | place: Denmark | collected 2008/2010 ... | reverse complement strand
TTGACCCTTACAGGGCGACAGGTTTGCGTCCATAAACACCCAGGGCGGTGCCCTGGGCTAAGAGCTTCTGCCCTTTCAGGGCGTGTGGGGCTTACTTGCGAAACTTGAATCAATTATATACATATATTTTTATTTTTTGCCCTTTTTCTTGTTTTTATTCTTTTTTTCCTTGTCCTTACTCTTTTTCTTAATACCCAGCAGGTCGCGAAGATTGAAGAAGTCTTTCTTCATGATGAGACCCACACCCTGGGTGTTCAGACTGTTGCGTGTGAAGTAGCGGTCGTTAGTCTGATTGTAGACGTGAATCGAGTGGTTGCCGTTAGGGAAGATGAGGTAACGCAGGTCGAAGTCGCCGATGAAGCTCTGTGTGGCGTTGGCGTTGTCGCGATAGCCAAACTGTCCGTTGAAGAGCAGACGGTTGTTGAGCAGTCGTCCGCTCAGAATGCCTTCGTACTCTGCATTGTTGAATCCCTCGTTGCCTGTCGAGATGTTGGCTCCGAAGTTCCAGTTGCTGCTGTTGACGAAGCTCGACAGCACGTTGTTGATCTGCTGAGAGATGGTTCCGCTCAGCAAACTCTGCATCGCCAGTGAGGTCTGACTCTGTTGAGATGCGTCCTCGCTTGTCTGGTTGTTCTTGGTCTGTGTGTAGAATCGTCCTATGCCGAGGAGATAAAGCACCTGCTGGTTCATCTCTTCCTGCGAGTTGATGACGGAGTAAATCATCTGTTTGGCGTCACTGTTTACCGTTGGCAGGTCCATGGAGAAGTCTACCTTCGGAGCGCCTGGTGTGCCGGTGATGTCCATGAGGCAGTCTACACGGATGTTGTTGCTGGAGAAGGAGCGTCCGATGTTAAGATCGCTCAGCGGCACTCCGTTTACGGTGTATTTGGCTTGCAGATTGAGCGGAGCGTTATAGGGGTCGCCTCCGAAGGCGATAGTGCCTCCGGGCTGGAAGTCGAAGTCTTTCTTGATGATGTTCTGGATGGTGAGTTTATACTGTCCGTGATCCACCACGTAGTTGCCAAACATGTCGAGTCCGCCCTTGTTGTAGTAGTTGGCTCTGATCACTCCGTTGCCGTTGAGGGTGATGTAGTCGCCTGTCTGGTCGTCCATCATCAGCTTGAGTGTGAGGTTGGGGTTGGTGTTGACGAGGAAGTTGATGCGCATGTCCGACGAGAAGTCTGAGTTGCTGTCTTTCTTCTTGTCCTTGTCGCTGTCGGGCGAATAGGGTCTATAAATATAAGGTGTGGCGTCGTTCCAGTGGATGAAACTTCCTGCGCTGATGGCGTCGGGGCTTGCCACATTGTAGACGAAGATGGAGTGGGGCTCTGGAGTCGCATCGATGTCGATGATCGTCTCGCCGCTCTTGCCGTGAATGCCCACGGTGCCGGTGGCGAAGACGGTTCCATAGAACGTGTCGTCGCCAAACTCGTGTGTGTCGAAGCCTAAGAAGTTGTTGGCGTCGATGTCGAGGTCGTAGCTCAGGCGGGTGAGGTGCTTGTGGTGTATTCCTCCTCTGATGAGTGCAAAGTGGCTGTGCTTGCCGTTGTAGTGGCTGTCGTAGATGGAGTCGCCTTCAAACTGGATGTCGTCGGGAATGGCGTGAGCGCGCAGATGGTTGAAGGTGTAGTCGGTGCCGAGCTGTTTCATGTGCATCCTGCCGTGCGCCACGACGTCGCCCACGAGGTTGATGTTCTTCAGATTGCCCACGACGTTGAGCTTGCCCTTGCACCATGCCTCCACATTGTTCAGGAAGCTGCCACAGAAGTTCTCCATGAACTTCAGGCTTGTGTTGTGGGCCTCGATGCCCAGGTCTATGTAGTTGCGCTTGGGCGATACGTATCCGTTGATCACGGTGAGGTGCTCGGGTCCGTCCTCTGCCGTTGCGTCGATGTTGATTTGTCCTTCCTGGTTGTCGTAGGCTGCCTTGGCATGAAGGGTTCCCAAGGGGCCGTTCTCGAAGACAAAGTCCTTGACGTCGAGGTTGGCGTAGGCCTCCGGAGTCTGGAAGATAGACTTCACCACGGCCTTGCCCGAAGCTTTTCCGGCAAAGTCGACCGAGTGGAAGTTGACCAGGTTGAGGATATAGGCTACGTCGACATCCTTCAGGTCGGCTACGATGGAGTCGGTGGCCTGGGGTGTGGCTTTTCCGTTGATGATGATGTGCTGGTCGCCATGTGAGAAGTTAAGCATGTCGACGGTCAGTTCATTCTTTCTGTATATGATGTCGGCAGGGTTGAGAAGCCATTTTTTCTCTCCGAGCATGATTTCTGAAGGGTTCACCGTGACGTGGACACCCGTAGCTCCGTTGTCGGAAGTGAAGAACTGTGTCCTGGCGTCAATCTTTCCCGTGATGGGCAGTTTGCTCGACTGGTTGGCATAATAGAGCAGGGTGGACAGGTTGTTGTCGGATGCCGCTGCGCGAAGCCTGTAGACTGGAGCTTTCTCGTAGGGAAGTCCCTGGCTGATGCGTGCTTCCATCCTGAGTGAGTCGCCTATGGTGTTGAGCTCGATATTGGCATCGTGGAATGCTGATCCATCCCAACTGAAGTTGGGCGCATTGATGTAAAGATTGACGTTCTTCTCGGCATCTGAGATGTTGCCGTTGATGTGTACGGGCAGGCTGAGCGACAGGGGCAGTCCGAACATGCGCTGCAGCACTTCGGCAGATGTGATGTTGGCCTGCAGGGTAAAGTCGTTGTAGCCCTTGGTTGTATGCTTGCTGATTCCGGGAATGGTAGGCAGCTTGTCGGCCACTAATCGCATGATGCTTCCATAGATTGTGGTCAGGTCGTATTGGCCACGTGCATAGAGACTTACGAAGGGCGCTTCTACGTCGAGATGACCTTCCTTGCCCTTGTTGTTGGCGCTGATGCTGATGTTGTTGAGACTGTAGGAGGGGTCGTGCATCTTCATGCCCAAGACTGTGGGACGGAGATGGTTGATGGCTGCATCGAGCGCATACAGGCGCGAACCTAAATGGTAGTCGCCCTTGACGGACAGGTTGACGTTAGGGTCGGCGATGGAGGCTGTTCCGCGGAGGGTCTTCATGTCGTAGTCGCCATCTATTTCGATGTTGTGGAAGTCGTAGTTGCCATAGTCAAATCGTGCTATGTTGCCCTTGGCAAAGATGTGCTTCATGGTGCCATGAGCGTCGATTCTGGCTTCTACGGTTCCCAACTTGCGGTTGTCGAGAATGCGACCCAAGTTTACGCCACGGGTGGCAACAGAAGCCTTGATACGGTCATCGTTTTTGATGGCCTGCAGGCTTATGTTGCCAGCATCGGTCTCTATGTTGCCCTTGGCAGAGAGAACCTTTTCGTAGCCCTTGGCCTTGCCGGTAAGGTGGATGGTGCCCAAACGCTGGATTTCCTTTGGTATTTTCACCTTGCTGCCTAAGTTCTCGGCCAGGAATTCCACGCCGGCAGGGCTGAGGTTCAGGTTGGCGATGTCGGCATTCCAGGCTGGATGGCTGCTTGCATGGCTGTAGCTGCCCCGTGCCTGAAGATTGATGCTGCCGCTGCCTGTACGGAGGTTGAGCGAGGGGACGGATATTGACTTGGCTGTGCCCGAGAAACGGGAACTGACAAACACCGCATCGTCGAAATGGCACAAAGCCGGCACCAGACTTGCCACGTCGGCAAAGGTGATCTTCGACTGTTGTATGCCTCCCTTGAAGCGCAGGCTCTCAGTAATGAATCTCTTGCCCTCAAACCGATAAGTGGCCTTCAGGTCGTCGAGCACCAACTCGGAGCGTGGCATGAGCAGACGGAACTCCTTGAGTGTGGCTTTCTGCCTGTCGGCTTGCAGCTTGAAGTGAAGTGACTGTAGTTTGAAGCCTGATTCGTCCTTAAATGATAACTTCTTGAGCAACAGGTCGATGCTGTTGTCGGTTACATGATTTAACAGGATGTGTGACGAGAGTTCGCTCACCCTGATGTGCTGGGGCGAGAAGACGCCGCTTCGGGAAGCCACGTCGCGCTGGTTGTAGGCGATGGCGCCTCGGCGGATGATGAGACTTCCGATGTGCAGGTCGAGAGGCTTGTGCTGGGTGGTGTCCTTGGAAGCCAACGAGTCGAGTACAAACTGGTAGTTGGCTGGGCTTTTGGCTGTCTGGCGGTAGAGGTTGGCACGCAGACCGAAGATTTGTGCAGACGAGACGGAAATTTTGCCCTGTGTAGCAGCCATGTAGTCTATCTTGGCCGACAGTCGGCTGGCATAAATGAGGCTGTCGCCCTGCTGGTCGTACATCATCACGTCGTCGATGATGATTCGGTTGAAGAAGCCCAGGTTGACTTTTCCTACTTCCACCTTGGTGCCGAATTTGTCGGCAAGAGCCTCTGCCACCTCCTTGCCCAAGAAGGTCTGTACTGATGGCAAGTGCATCAGTACGATGAGCAGCAAATAGAGGACGATAAGTGTCCAGATGATGCCGTTACATATATGTTTGAACTTCTTCAAATGTGAATAAATTTTGAAAATTGGTACAAAATTACATTATTTTTGCGTCAAAATCGAATAAAACTACAGAATTTCTTTTCCCACTCACATTTTTTTGCTATTTTTGCACCACTATTCAGCACTTTTAAAGTAAAATCAGTAATAAAAATACCATCAGCAGATAAGAAATAGAAAGATGGCATCATCGCGCTTGCCGAACCATGCAAAAAAGTGAGAATATAAAGTATAATAATTAAAATATAAAAAGTTTATGTAGTTATGGCAGATGTAATCAAGTTACGTAAAGGACTGAACATCAACCTGAAAGGCAAAGCCTCCATGGATGTGACGCTGCAGGTGAAGCAGGCAGAGGAGTATGCTCTCGTGCCTGATGCTTTCGTGGGCGTTACTCCTAAGGTGGTTGTGAAGGAAGGTGTTCATGTCAATTCGGGCGATGCGCTGTTTGTCAACAAAGCATGTCCTGAGGTGAAGTTTGCCTCGCCCGTGAGCGGTACTGTGACCGCCATAGAGAGAGGTGAGCGCAGAAAGGTGCTCTGTGTGAAGGTGAAAGCCGACGCTGAGCAGCAGGCTACCGATTTCGGTAAGAAGAATGTGGATGTTTTGGACGGAGAAGCTGTAAAGAATGCCTTGCTTGAGGCAGGTCTCTTCGGATACATCAACCAGTTGCCTTATGCTGTGTCCACTACTCCCGACACCAAGCCTAAGGCAATTTTTATTTCTGCACTTCGCGACATGCCTTTGGCTTCTGACTTCGAGAAGGAACTCGAAGGGAATGAGGATGCTTTCCAGGCTGGTTTGACAGCCTTGAGCAAGGTGGCTAAAGTCTACTTGGGTGTTGGCATCGATCAGCACAGCCGTGCGCTTGAGGAGGCAAAGAATGTGGAGGTCAATGTGTTCGACGGTCCTTGTCCTGCTGGTAATGTAGGAGTACAGGTCAACCATATCGACCCGGTCAACAAGGGCGAGGTGGTATGGACAGTAGACCCATCGGCTATCATCTTCTTCGGTCGTCTTTTCCTTACTGGCAAGGTGGATCTTCGCAAGAAGGTGGCTGTGGCAGGAAGCGAGATAAAGACTCCCGGTTATGCTGAGGCCTTGGTAGGAACACCTTTGAGCGCTTTTGTAGCCGACCAGTTGAAAGCTACTGAACATGTGCGACTTATCAATGGTAATCCTCTTACAGGCGTGCAGACTGATATGGCGGGCTTCGTAGGCGGACATACATCTGAGATAACTGCCATCCCTGAGGGCGATGACAAAGATGAGATGCTGGGCTGGATACTTCCACGTACCAGTCAGTTCTCTACATCACGTTCTTATTTCTCCTGGCTCTTTGGCAAGAAGAAGGAGTACGACCTGGATGCCCGCGTGAAGGGTGGCGAGCGCCACATGATCATGAGTGGCGAGTACGACAAGGTGTTGCCAATGGACATCTTTGGAGAGTACCTCATCAAGGCCATCATTACCGGCGACATCGACAAGCAGGAGCAGCTCGGAATCTATGAGGTGAGTCCTGAGGACTTTGCCGTAGCTGAGTTTGTAGACAGTTCTAAGCTCGAGCTCCAGAAGATAGTACGCGATGGCTTGAACACCTTGCGTAAGGAGAATGCTTAATTGTAATAATGAATAAGAAAATGAGTGCATTAAGAAATTATCTCAACAAGATAAAGCCCAACTTCCAGAAGGGAGGTAAGCTTCATGCCTTCGAGAGTGTCTTTGATGGCTTCGAGAGTTTCCTGTACGTGCCTAACACGACAGCGAAGAGCGGAGCCCACATTCACGACGCCATTGACTCGAAGCGCATCATGAGCTTTGTGGTAATCGCCCTGATTCCTGCTTTGCTCTTCGGTATGTATAATGTGGGTTACCAGAACTATCAGGCAGCCGGAACATTGGCAACAGCCAGTTTCCTCGAGGTTTTCGGTTTCGGATTCTTGGCTGTCCTTCCTAAGTTGCTCGTCAGCTACATTGTGGGTCTCGGCATTGAGTTTGCCTGGGCACAGTGGAAGCACGAGGAAATCCAGGAAGGCTATCTCGTCAGCGGTATCATCATCCCATTGATCATTCCTGTCACTACACCGCTCTGGATGCTCGCCCTGGCTTGCGCCTTTGCTGTTATCTTCTGCAAGGAGATCTTCGGTGGTACGGGTATGAATATCTTCAATGTGGCTGTAGGTGCCCGTATGTTCCTCTTCTTCTCATATCCATTGGCTATGAGTGGTGATAAGGTTTGGATTGCCAAGGATTCCATCTTTGGCCTCGGCAACACCTTGGCAGACGGATTCACAGCGGCTACTCCGCTCGGACAGTTGGCTCAGAACATTACGCCTACAGCTAATCTCAGCGATGCCATCACAGGTTTCATCCCTGGCTGTATCGGTGAGACATCCGTCATTGCCATCGCCATCGGTGCCATCATCCTTCTCTGGACAGGCATCGCTTCCTGGAAGACCATGGGCTCAGTATTCGCAGGCGGCATCGTGATGGCGTTTATCTTCCAGGCTCTCGGCATGACACCTATCGCCTGGTATGAGCACATCGTTCTCGGTGGTTTCTGCTTCGGTGCCGTGTTCATGGCTACCGACCCTGTAACCTCTGCCCGTACAGAGAAGGGTAAGTACTTCTACGGATTCTTCATCGGTGCCATCGCTGTCATCGTGCGTGTGATGAACCCAGGTTATCCAGAGGGTATGATGCTCGCCATCTTCTTCGGCAATATGTTTGCTCCACTCATCGACTACATCGTAGTACAGAGCAACATCTCTCGCCGTGCTAAACGTGCTATTAAATAATGTAAGGAGGAATGTAGATATGAAGACAAATTCAAATTGCTATACTATTATCTATTCGGTTATCATCGTAGTAATCGTGGCATTCCTGCTCGCGTTTGTGTCTTCTTCGCTGAAGCCAACACAGGATGCTAACGTGGCGCTGGATACTCAGAAGCAGATTCTGAACTCACTCAACCTGCGCGACCTTGACAATGCAACTGCGGCTGCCAAATATAAAGAGGTGGTAAAGGCTGAGAAGGAGAAGGACGGCATGAAGTATTACGAGTGCGAGATTGATGGTCAGAAGAAGACTGTATATTCTGTAAAGGGTATGGGTCTCTGGGGCGGCATTTCAGGCTTTATCGCCGTAGATGCCGATAACAATACCATCTATGGAGTATATTTCAATCATGAGGGCGAGACTGCCGGTCTGGGTGCCGAAATCAAGGATAACCTGAAGTGGCAGCAGAAGTTCCAAGGCAAGAAGATTCACAAGGATGGAGTAGAGGGCATCGCTCTTGGCGTGGAGAAAGATGCTCCTGCCGGTGACCCTAACAATGTGGACGCCGTGACAGGTGCCACTCTGACATCCGATGGTGTGGACGCCATGCTCAAGGAAGGACTTGCTAAATTCATTAAATAATCAAGCGAAATTATGGCATTATTTAGTAAACAAAATAAAGAGGCATTCATCAAGCCATTGAACGGCGACAACCCTGTGCTCGTTCAGGTGCTTGGTATCTGTAGTGCCTTGGCTGTCACTTCACAGTTGAAGCCAGCCATTGTGATGGGACTTGCCGTTACCATTATCACGGCATTCTCCAACGTGATTATTTCTATCATCCGCAACACCATTCCTCAGCGAATACGTATCATCGTACAGCTGGTGGTGGTTGCTGCCCTGGTAACCATCGTGAGCCAGGTGCTGAAGGCTTTCGCTTACGACGTGAGCGTGCAACTCTCTGTGTATGTGGGTCTGATCATCACCAACTGTATCCTGATGGGCCGTTTGGAGGCATTCGCCATGATGAACAAGCCTTGGCCTTCATTCCTCGATGGTGTGGGCAACGGTTTGGGTTACGCCCTCATCCTTGTGATTGTGGGTGCAGTTCGTGAACTCCTGGGCCGCGGTTCATTGCTCGGTTTCCAGCTGATTCCTGAGGGAGCTTACAACTTCGGATATGTTAACAACGGTATGATGACCATGCCTGCCATGGCGCTGATTCTCGTTGGATGTGTAATCTGGGTACATCGTGCCTTTATTTATAAGGAGGAAAAGTAAGATGGAGCACGCTATTAGTTTGTTTTTCCGTTCGATTTTCGTCGACAACATGATCTTCGCCTATTTCTTGGGTATGTGCTCTTATCTGGCAGTTTCCAAGAATGTGAAGACCTCTTTGGGCTTGGGATTGGCTGTAACCTTCGTGTTGCTCATCACCGTGCCTGTAGATTATCTTTTGCAGACCAAGGTGCTCAGCGCTGATGGCATTCTGGGTGTTGACCTCACTTATTTGAGCTTCATCCTCTTCATCGCCGTCATCGCCGGTATTGTGCAGTTGGTCGAGATGGTGGTAGAGAAGTTCTCACCATCGCTCTATGCAGCCTTGGGTATCTTCCTGCCTTTGATAGCCGTTAACTGTGCCATCATGGGTGCATCGCTCTTCATGCAGCAGCGCATCCTGATGGATCCTGCCAATACTCAGGCCATCACATCGGTATGGGACAGCATCGTATATGCAATAGGTTCCGGTCTCGGCTGGACACTTGCCATCGTTCTGATGGGAGCTATCCGCGAGAAGATGCAGTATTGCGACGTGCCAAAGCCTCTGCAGGGACTCGGCATTACATTTATCACAGTTGGCCTCATGGCAATGGCTATGCTTTGCTTCTCAGGCTTGAAAATCTAAAAAAGGAGGACTTTAGATATGGGTAATACATCATTTATATTGGCCAGTATAGGAGTTTTCCTTGTAGTGATTCTCCTGCTGGTAATCATTTTGCTTGTGGCAAAGAAATACCTCAGCCCAAGCGGAAATGTGAATATTGAAATCAATGGCGACAAGACCATCAACGTGCCTCAGGGCAGCAGTTTGATGACTACGCTGAATGAGAACGGCATCTTCCTGCCTTCTGCCTGTGGCGGTAAGGCAAGCTGTGGCCAGTGCAAGGTTCAGGTGCTCGAGGGCGGCGGCGAGATTCTCGACTCGGAGAAGCCTCACTTCACCCGCAAGCAGATTAAGGACCACTGGCGCTTAGGATGCCAGTGCAAGGTGAAGGGTGACCTGAAGATCAAGGTGCCTGAGAGTGTGATGGGCGTGAAAGAGTGGGAGTGCGAGGTCATTTCGAACAAAAACGTCTCCAGCTTTATCAAGGAGTTCAAGGTGGCTCTGCCTCCAGGCGAGCACATGGACTTCGTTCCTGGTTCTTACGCTCAGATTAAGATTCCTGCATACGACTGCATCGATTACGACAAGGACTTCGACAAGGATCTCATTGGCGAGGAGTACATCGGAGCATGGAAGAAGTTCAACATCTTCTCTCTGAAGGCTCACAATCCAGAGCCTACCGTTCGTGCTTACTCTATGGCGAACTATCCTGACGAGGGTGATATCATCACCTTGACTGTTCGTATCGCCACAACACCATTCCTGCCACGTCCACAGGTAGGATTCCAGAATGTACCAACAGGTATTGCTTCATCTTACATCTTCTCGCTGAAGCCAGGCGACAAGGTAATGATGAGTGGTCCTTACGGTGACTTCCATCCTAACTTCACCTCAGGCAAGGAGATGATCTGGATTGGTGGTGGTGCCGGTATGGCTCCTTTGCGTGCGCAGATTATGCACATGACCAAGACCCTGCACACCACCGACCGAGAGCTCCACTTCTTCTACGGAGCCCGTGCGTTGGGTGAGGCCTTCTTCCTCGAGGACTTCTGGGAGCTTGAGAAGGAATTCCCTAATTTCCACTTCCATCTTTCACTCGACCGCAAGGACCCAGTGGCAGATGCTCAGGGCGTGAAGTACTACGAGGGATTTGCTGTTAACTGCATCCGTGATACCTATTTGAAGAATCACGAGGCTCCTGAGGATTGCGAGTACTATCTCTGCGGACCTCCAATGCTGATCAAGACTGTTACTGATTATCTCGACAGTCTCGGCGTAGACCAGGAAAGTATCATGTATGATAACTTCGGATAAAGCAAACAAGCATTAGTATATAGGTAATAAGCCTATAGGTACTAAACAATACAAAGCCGCTGAATTTCAGCGGCTTTTTTGCGTTTTGTAGGAGTGGTGTTAACAGCCAGGCTCTTACTCCCTTTGTTTCTTATTCTTCCCCTATTTCTTCCACTTCTTATCTTTCTTTAAATTCTTTAACTACAACTAGTGCGATTATTCATCAAAAAAATGTACCTTTGCTGAAGTTTTCGCATATAAAAATGGATGGAGGGTGTCGTGAGACTGTACTCCATCTTTCATTTAGCCAAATGGCTTATGCTTTTTAGGTATTAATCGTAAAAATAAATAAAATGAAGATACAACCTGAAGAACAATATAAGTTTTTGAAAATATCCTTGCCCGATGGCGTTTCTGCCAACGAGCATTCGGTGCTATTGCATGCCTGCTGTGCTCCCTGTTCGGCAGCCATCGTGGAGTGTATGTTGCGCAACGGTATACGCCCTACCGTATATTTTTCCAATTCCAATATCTATCCTCAACAGGAGTTTGATATTCGAAAGCATGAGCTTATCCGCTTTCTGCAACAGCAGGATGTGCCCTACGTGGAAGACGAGTACGACCATGCTGACTGGAAAAAGGCTATAACCGGACTGGAGAATGAGCCGGAAAGAGGATCACGCTGTTCGGTGTGTTTCCAGTATCGGTTGCATCATGCAGCCTGCTATGCCCAGGCGCATGGTTTCAAGTGGCTTACTACTACGTTGGCTTCCTCGCGCTGGAAGAACATCCGACAGATAGATACAGCGGGAATGGTGGCAGTGAGCGACTGTCCCGATGTGGAATGGTGGAGTCAGAACTGGCGAAAAGGTGGTTTACAATTAAGGCGCAGCGAGCTGCTGCGCCTCAATGAGTTTTATAATCAGTTGTATTGTGGCTGCGAGTTCAGTCTTGCCGCTTCGAAAGCGATGCGGAATCAGGACGAGTGATTCTTCTGACAGCCATTCATGAAAAGCTGTTTATGACAAGCCGGTAATCTCGCCATTCACCACGTCGATGCGCTCAGCTTGTGGTGACTTGGGGAGTCCGGGCATGCGCATGATAGGGCCTGCAATGACTACAATCATCTCGGCACCCATGTTCAGGGTAATGTCTCTTACGTGAAGCTCGAAACCCTCGGTAGGTCCATAAGCCTTGGCATCGGTAGAGAAACTATACTGAGTCTTAGCAATGCAGATAGGGAAGTGGGCTACACCCAGCTTCTTGATCTCTTCGATCATGGCCTGGGCCGATTCGCTTAGTGTCACGCTGCCTGCGCCATACAGACGGAATGCCACGTCCTCTATCTTTTGCAGGACAGGCTCATCGTCGTTGTAGGTCAACTGCAATGGGGCTGAAGGACGCTCGTCGATGGTCTTCACTACCAGTTCTGCCAGTTTCATGGCTCCCTTGCCGCCTTCTGCAAAAGCGCTGTTTACGGCAAAACCGCAGCCCATTTCCTCGCAATGCTTGCGAAGTACCTCTATCTCTTCATCTGTATCCGTAGCAAACTTGTTGAATGCAATCACTACAGTCTGACCGAAGCTTTGCATGTTGCGCACGTGCTTGTCGAGGTTCCAGTATCCATTCTCCATTCCCTGGATGTTAGGCTTCTTGATGTCTTCGAGAGCCACACCGCCATGCATTTTGAGAGCTTGCAAGGTTACAACCACTACGGTAAGCGCTGGTTGTAGACCTGCTTTACGGCACTTGATATTGAAGAACTTCTCCGCACCTAAGTCGGCACCAAATCCTGCCTCAGTAATCGCATAGTCACCATATTCGAGTGCCGCAGCTGTAGCCATTACCGAGTTGCAGCCATGAGCAATATTGGCGAAAGGTCCACAGTGGACAAAGGCCGGAGTTCCCTCGGTGGTCTGTACCAGGTTAGGACTCAAGGCATCGAGCAGCAAGGCGACAATACTTCCGCCTACGCCCATGTCTTTCACTCTGAAAGGTTTGTCGTCCTCGGTAATGCCGAGCAGAATATTGTCTATGCGACGGCGAAGGTCGTCCAAACTTGTCGCAAAGCACATAATCGCCATGATCTCAGAGGCTGGGGTGATGTCGAAACCTGTCTGAGTCTCTATGCCGTTCTTTTCGCCTAAGCCCGTGATAATCTGTCTCAACCCACGGTCGTTGATGTCCATGACACGGCGCCAAAGTATTTTCTTCAGTTTGAAACCTTCTGCCTCGTGCTGGAAACGATAGTTGTCCAACAGGGCTGATATCATGTTGTTGGCTGCTGTGATGGCATGGAAGTCGCCAGTAAAGTGAAGGTTGATCTTGTCCATTGGCAATACCTGAGCATAGCCACCACCTGCAGCTCCACCCTTCATGCCGAAGCAAGGTCCTAAGGATGGCTCACGAAGTGCCAATACAGCCTTCTTGCCAATCTTGTGCATTCCTAATGCCAAGCCTACAGACACGGTAGTCTTACCGTTGCCAGCCTTCGTAGGACTGATGGCTGTAACGAGGATAAGATGATGATTCTTAAACTTTTTCTTGTCAATAATGTTGGTAGAAATCTTGGCTATGTATCGGCCGTAGTTCTCAACCAGGTTCTCGTTGATTCCCAATTCGGCAGCTATGTCGTTGATGGGACGTAGTTTTACCGATTTGGCTATTTCTATATCTGTCAGCATAAGAATAATATGTTTTTGTTGCAAAGGTACTCAAAATAATTGATATAAAATCAAGATGTTCGTGAAATAATTCAATAAAGGTTGAAAGAAGGATATAAAAGTATGAAAAATAAACATAAATCTCTGATTTGACTTCTTTTGTTTCTGAAATTAATTGTATCTTTGCAGAAAATTAGCTGTATTAACATGAAATCGAGTAATCATACCGTATTGTTTATTTGTTTGGGTAATATTTGCCGTTCGCCTGCTGCCGAAGGCATCATGAAAGCCAAGGTGGAGGAGAAAGGACTGGCCAGTCAGTTCTATATTGATTCTGCTGCCATTGGTCCTTGGCACATAGGGCAGTTGCCCGACAGTCGTATGCGCCGTTGTGGTGCCGCTCATGGCTATTGTTTCGACAGTCATGCCCGACAGTTTGATAAATCCGACTTTGCCAAGTTCGACTACATAGTGGTAATGGATAATGATAATTATCGTGCCATCACGCGAATGGCCTCTTCGGATGAAGAACGTGAAAAGGTGGTTTGTATGGCAAGTTACCTGCGTCAGCATCGCGATTATACCACTGTTCCTGATCCATATTATGGTGATGAATCTGATTTTGAACTTGTCATCACTCTTTTAGAGGATGCTATTGAGGGACTGATAGAAGAAATCATAACAAGGTAAAACATATAAATAACTCAACTTTCGCGATTTCAATAAATAATGTAATAAACACATAGTAAGGTAAAAATGCAAGAATTATTGTTTTTAGGCGGATTTATTGTCTTCATTGTATCCATACTGTTGGTAGACATGCTTGCTATCGACCGTAAGGCACATGTGGTGTCTATCAAGGAGGCAGGAATCTGGACTGGGGTTTGGATCATCCTGGCATTGGGTTTCTCGGTATTCCTGTGGTTTCATGGCGACATGGTACACGGAATTCACGATTTCAATGATCTTCAGGCTGTAGCTACGCGTTATGCTTCTCATCTTCAGTTGAACCCGGATGACTTCGAGGGTAGTCTGCATCAGTATCGCAAGTACATGACCATTGCCTATATCTCTGGTTATCTGATAGAAAAGACGTTGTCGGTAGACAATCTGTTTGTGATGATGATGGTCTTCACTGCATTTGGTGTCGACAAGAAACAATATCAGCATGTGCTCAACTGGGGCATCATGGGCGCTATTGTGCTTCGCTTTGTCTTCATCTTCTTAGGAGCTGCCATTATCAGCCGTTTTGACTGGGTGTTGTTGGTCTTCGGTGTGTTGCTTATGTATAGCGGAATCAAGATGTATCTCGACCGCAACAAGGAGGCTCATGTCGATACTGCCAATCATCCTGTGGTAAAGTTCTGCTCTAAGTATTTCCACTTAAAGCCATTGGTAATCACCGTGTTGGTGATAGAGTTCAGCGATTTGATTTTCGCTTTCGACAGTATTCCTGCTGTGTTCTCTGTGTCGCTCGATCCTTATGTAGTGTTCTTCTCCAACATCTTTGCCATTCTTGGTTTGCGAGCCATGTTCTTCCTCTTGGCAGCTGTGGCCGACAGGTTCAGATATCTGAAGACGGGTGTTTGTTTCCTGTTGCTGTTTATCGGTTTGAAGCTGCTCGTTCACGAATACTTTGAGATTGATGCTGTGGCTTCGCTGCTCATCATCCTGGCAGTTATCGTGATAAGTATAGGAGCTTCGCTGGTTATTCCTCAGAAAAAGAAATAATAGGGGCTTGTATCTCAACGTGATGGTTTCCGCTTTCGAGATTCGAGTTCTCTCTATACACAAAAATCGCTGCTTTCAACGTTGAAAGCAGCGATTTTTGTTTTCTTTACTTTGTCTCCTGTTCTTCCTGCATGTCGAGGAATTGGTTGTCCTTGTCGTAGAATTCGTACTGAAGGAAAGCCAGTTTCTGAGAAGGAACGACTTTGATTCCGAATCCATACTTGAATTGCCACTTCAGGCGAAGGGAAACGAAACCCTTGTTGATGAATGCGGCAACATAAGGATTGACATACAGCGTGAACTTCTTGACGCCAATCTTGTTGACCAGTTGGTCGATTTTTCTTTCCAGTTGATCGGTAAACAGAATGCTCGACTTCACCTTGCCAGTACCGAAACAGGTAGGGCAGGTTTCCTCTACATTCACATCCATGGCAGGTCTTACACGCTGACGTGTAATCTGCATCAGTCCGAACTTGCTCAGAGGCAGAATGTTGTGCTTGGCACGATCCTTCTGCATGTTCTTGCACATACGCTCGTAGAGCATCTGTCGGTCTTCTGCCAGATTCATGTCGATGAAATCGACAACAATGATGCCTCCCATGTCTCGCAACCTCAACTGTCTTGCCAGTTCGTCGGCAGCACCCAGGTTTACATCAAGGGCGTTAGCCTCCTGACCTTTTTCTCTGGTGCGGTTGCCGCTGTTGACATCCACTACATGCAGCGCCTCGGTGTGCTCGATAATAAGATAAGCTCCGTGCTTATAGTTGACCACACGTCCGAAGCCAGACTTAATCTGCTTTGTAATGTTGAAGTTGTCAAAGATCGGTACCTTTCCTGTATAGAGCTTCACGATGTTTGCCTTGTCTGGAGCAATGAGTGAAACATAATGCTTCACCTCCTTCATCACATCCTCGTCGTTGACAAAGATGTTTTCGTAAGAAGGATTGAACAAGTCGCGAAGCAGGGCAACAGCTCTGCCGGTTTCCTCGAAGACGAGCTGTGGTCTCTTTTGAGTTTTCTGTACCTTGGCGATTGCATCCTCCCATCGCTTCACCAAGACTTTCAATTCGGCATCAAGTTCAGCCACCCTTTTGCCTTCAGCCACCGTGCGGACGATTACTCCGCAGTTTTTGGGCTTGATGCTGTGGATGAGCTGCTTGAGTCGGGTACGTTCCTCACCGCTCTTAATCTTTGACGAAACAGAAACTTTGTCACCGAATGGCATGAGTACCAAGTAACGTCCGGCAAAAGAGATTTCGCCTGTCAGTCTTGGTCCCTTGGTTGAAATGGGTTCTTTTACGATTTGCACCAGCACTTCCTGTCCAGTCTTCAGAATGTTTTGGATGCTTCCGTCCTTTTCGAGGTCGGGCTGCTTGCTGGCTTTAGAGAATGGGAAAAGTTTCTTTCTGTCGCTCTGTACTTGTTTAAGGTACTTCTGGTAAGAATTAAAATGACTTCCTAAATCAAGATAATGAAGAAAGGCGTCGCGCTCATAACCTACATCCACAAAGCATGCGTTAAGACCTGGCATCAGTTTCTTTACTTTTGCTATGTAGATGTTGCCCACAGAGAATGAAGCCTCACGGGGTTCGTTCTGGTATTCCACCAGCTGTTTGTCCTCCATGAGCGCTATTGAAATATCCTTCTGTTGGACATCAATTACAACTTCGCTTGTCATAGTCTTCAATTTCTTAAAATGTAAGTGAATAAAAAAGGGCATGTCAAACTTTTTTAAGCTGACATGCCCCCTCAGCCAGAAAAGACTGAGAGCAAGGATTTACTTGCTCTTATGTCTATTCTTACGTAATCTCTTTTTACGCTTGTGAGTAGCCATCTTGTGGCCCTTCTTTTTCTTTCCGTTTGGCATGATTTTAAAATTTTAAAATATTGTTATTATATAATGTTGTTTCTTTAATAATCTTTCGACTTGCAGCTCTTTCGTCTTGCTGTGTCTCTTGGATTGAGGGTCGTGTAGATTAGCCCTTCATCTCTTCAACGAAGCTCTTGGCTGGCTTGAAGCAAGGCAGGTCATGAGCCGGGATGGTGATAGCAGTGTTTTTGGAGATGTTGCGGGCTGTCTTAGCTGCTCTGCGCTTGATGTTAAAGCTGCCGAAGCCACGAAGGTATACATTCTCCTTCTTCTTGAGAAGGCTCTCCTTAACTGCGTCCATGAACGCTTCTACCACAATACCTACTTCTTTCTTTGGCATTCCTGTGGCCAAAGACACCTCGTTGACGATATCTGCTTTTGTCATTTTCCTATTGTTTTTTTCTGTTTTTACGATGTTTTATCTTGAATTCGGTGTGCAAAGATACAAGTTTTTTGCGATATAACAAAATTGTTAGCACTTTTTTTGAAAAAATAATGCCCTAAGTATTTGCGTATAAGGTTTTTATTGCGTATTTTTGTACCGAAAATAGCAAAAATGGAAAAACTGAGATATTATATATTGACTCTATGTCTGTGCCTGTCGGTCTCTTTTGCTGGGGCATCGAAGGTATGGAACGCTAAGAATATACCTGTACCATATCTGCAGAACTCGACGCAGTATGTGTCTGACCCTGATCATTATATGGACAAACAGGCGCTTGATTCAGCCAATTTCTACTTGGATAAGCTCAACAAGGAGTGCAGGGTACAGAATGTGTTTGTCATTGTGGGCAAAGTGGAAAATGGCGATGCCTTCCGTGTGGCTCAAGATCTGGGCAATGACTACGGTGTGGGAGACAAGAAGACACGTCGTGGTTTGGTGGTGGTTGTGGCTGTCGAAGACCATAAGTACTTCATTGCTCCCGGTATGGGACTTGAGGGTGAGTTGACGGATGTCGACTGTGATGATATCGCCAGGGCTTGTATTGTTCCCAACATGAAAAAGAATATGCCTGCCGAGGCTGTAGTAGCTACGAGCCGTGCTATATATAATAAGGTGAAGAGCGGCAAGACGGGAATTTCGGATATTGATGACGGTACGATAGGCGAGGACGACTGGGTTCTTGTCGTGATTCTGCTTGCTGTCTTCTTCGGTATTCCTGTGTATTTGTTGGTACGTTATTTGCTGGAAATGTTTGGAGTCATTAAGCCCGACACGAGTCAGCGAAATAAGAATAAGCGCTCATCCCGCCGACATGATGACGATTTTTTTCCGCCTTTCTTTTTCGGAGGAGGCGGAGGCTCTTCGGGTGGCGGCTTCTCTGGAGGCTCCTTTGGTGGAGGTTCCTTTGGCGGTGGAGGAGCCGGCGGAGGATGGTAAGTCGGAATGCTTGGAAGTACTTGTCGGGTCGTCTATTAAGAACAGGACCGGTCGTCTATTAAGAACAGGCTCGGTCGTCTATTAAGGGTAAACAGCGTCTTTTATGCATTCCATTTTACGCAATTTGGATTTAGATAAACAGTTATTAAAATAGAATAGAAAATTATGAAGAAAACAGGTTGGATTATTGTAGCAGTAATTGTAGTATTAGTGCTTTGGTTGTTTAGTGGTTACAATGGTATGGTAAGTTCTCAGGAGGAAGTTACCACCGAGCTTGCCAATGTACAGACTCAGTATCAGCGTCGTGCCGACATGATGCCTCAGCTGGCGAAGATAGTGAAGGCTTATGCCAAGCATGAGCGCGAAACCTTCGAGCAGGTGACAAAGGCCCGTGCTGCCGTGGGACAGGTGAAGCTTGACGCTAATAATCTGACCGAGGCTAACCTGAAGCAGTTTACTGCTGCTCAGGGCGAGTTGACCAACGCTTTCTCCAAGCTCATGTTGGTGGCAGAAAGATATCCTGAGCTCAAGGCAAGCGAGAATTTCAAGTCGCTCCAGATACAGGAGGAAGGCACAGAGAACCGTATCAGCGAGGCCCGTCGCAAGTACAATGAGGCCGTGCAGTCATACAACGTGAAGGTGCGTCGCATGCCCAATGCCATTATCGCCGGTTTGTTCGGTTTTGACACCATGCCGAAGTTTGAGGCTGCTGCCGGTAGTGAAAAAGCACCAGACTTGGATATTTAATCAGCACATAATGCTTTGTTTTTCAAAAATTCTTTGTAACTTTGCAGAGTTTTTAGAAATTAAGGTATAAAAGATATGAAACAGACCAAGATTGTTGCATCCATCAGCGACCGCCGCTGCGATCAGGACTTTATCCGTAAGTTGTTTTTTGCGGGTATGAATGTGGTTCGTATGAACACCGCTCATGCCTCAGAAGAAGGAATCCGCACCATTGTCAATAATGTAAGAGCTGTATCTCCCCATATCGGAATTCTGATAGACACCAAGGGTCCTGAGGTTCGTACCACAGGAGTCAAGGAGCCTATACATTATAATATAGGTGACGTGGTGAAGATTTTCGGCCGTCCAGAGATGGAGTCTTCTCATGACATTGTCAATCTCAGCTATCCCAATATTACCGATGACGTGAAGGTAGGCGACGACCTGCTCTTCGACGATGGCGAGTTGGATATGAAGGTGATCGAGAATACCGGTCCCATGCTGGTGGCTCAGGTGCAGAACGAAGGAACTCTGGGTGCTCACAAGAGTGTCAATGTTCCTGGCGAGCACATCGATCTTCCAGCGCTTACCGAGAAGGACCGCAGGAATATTCTCTTGGCCATCGAGCTTGACATCGACTTCATCGCCCATTCATTTGTGCGTAATGCTGCCGATGTGAAGGCCGTTCAGGACATTCTGGACGAGCATCATAGCGACATCAAGATTATCTCGAAGATAGAGAATCAGGAAGGTGTCGATAACATCGACGAGATTATCGAGGCTTCTTATGGTATCATGATTGCCCGTGGTGATTTGGGTATTGAGGTGCCTATTGAGAAAATTCCTGGTATTCAGCGTCGCATCATCGACAAGTGCATTAAGGCCAAGAAGCCTGTTATCGTGGCAACACAGATGCTTCATACGATGATTCACAACCCTCGTCCTACTCGTGCCGAGGTGACAGATATTGCCAATGCCATCTTCTATCGTACCGACGCTTTGATGCTTAGTGGCGAGACAGCCAGCGGAAAATATCCACTCGAGGCTGTACAGACCATGGCGCGTATTGCAGAACAGGCCGAGAAGGACAAATCGCCCGTCAACGATATTGACCCAATGGAGGAGGGCGATATTGACCAGAAACTCTTCCTGGCCCATGCAGCCATCGAGGCCACCCAGAAGTTGGGTGTTAAGGGAATCATTACCGATGGCGAGACGGGTCAGACAGCCCGCGACCTGGCAGCCTTCCGTGGTCCAAACCCTGTGCTGGCCATCTGCTATAAGGAGAAACTTCAGCGCTGGCTCAACCTGAGTTATGGTGTTATCCCAATCGTGCAGAAGGATCAGATTTCTACCAAGGCCATGTTTACAGCCGCTGTACGTATGCTTCGTCAGAAGGGGTATCTGGAGGCAGAGGACAAGATAGCCTATTTGAGCGGTAGCTTCGGTGAAGGTGGTGGAACAACCTTTGTTGAGATCAATAAGGTAAGAAAGATTTTCGACAACAGTTACAGTTTCAACCTTCCTTCCAACGGAATAGAGGATAAATAGCTCAACTTTCGTCTTTGATGAGGAAATTTAAAGCCATCAAAGCTTTCGCATCTTTCCTCAGTGGAGCTCGGATAAGTAAAGATGTCGTGCAAAAATGCGCCGTTTTTTACAATTTGTTGACTAAACATTTGTACATTTAAGAAAAATGACGTATTTTTGCACACAAAACTATAAACGAATTGCCGATAATGAAAAAACTGTTATTAGTTGTAGTAGTAGCTTCTACTATGATTTTGGCACTTAGCGGTTGCCAAAGTGCTAAGCAAGTGGCCTATTTTCAGAATATAGATTCTCTCAATTTGAGCGCATCGAGAATGTTGTATGATGCTAAAATTATGCCAAAAGACCAATTGTCGATTATCGTAAAAGCGGTTAACGAGGATTTGGCAGAGCCATTCAATCTATATTCTAAGTCTATGATGTCTTCTTCACAAAACCAGAATCTTCAATATTACTTGGTTGACAATGAAGGCTTCATAGATTTTCCTGTTGTCGGCAAGATTCTTGTAGTGGGCTTGACTGGAAGAGAATGCGAGAATTTGGTGAAATCTAAAATCCAGCCATATTTCAAGGATGGTGAAGTTCCGACGGTAACAGTACGTATGGCGAGTTTCCACGTCGTTGTAACAGGCGAAGTGGGAAGCCCGGGTGTCGTTACAGTACCAAACGAGAAGATGAGCATAGTAGAGGCGTTGGCACAAAGCGGCGACTTAGGCTTGCAGGGTAAACGCAAGAATATTCTGCTTATCCGCGAGGATGCAACTGGCAAAAAGGAAGCGCACCGATTGGATATGACAGATGCCAACCTCATCAATTCTCCTTATTTCTATTTGCAGCAGAACGACATCGTATATGTAGAACCTAATGGAGCCAAGAAAGGTACCGCAGGCCTGAGCAACTCTGTTACATTCTGGATAGGATTGGTTTCCTCAATTTTATCTTTGGCTACACTTACTGTCAGTTTGTGTAAGTAAGGACAAACATAATTATGAATTTCAATTATATTAAAATATGTGTGGTATCGTAGGATATTTGGGTAAGGGACAGGCTTATCCAGCCCTTATCAAGGGACTCAAACGATTGGAATATCGTGGTTACGACTCGGCTGGTGTAGCTCTTATCAGCGAGGACGGATCACTTAATGTATATAAGGCAAAGGGAAAAGTTGCCGACCTGGAAGCTTACTGTGCCGACAAGGACGTGAGTGGTTCGGTAGGCATTGCCCATACCCGTTGGGCTACCCACGGTGAGCCATCATCAGTCAATGCTCACCCTCACTATTCTTCCTCAAAGAATCTTGCCATCATCCACAACGGCATTATTGAGAATTATGCCGCCATCAAGAAAAACCTGATAGCAAAGGGAGTTGAGTTTAAGAGCGATACCGATACTGAGGTGTTGGTACAGCTTATAGAATATATCCAGATTACAAAGAAACTCGACCTGCTGACTGCAGTACAGGTGGCTCTTCGTCAGGTTATCGGTGCTTATGCCATAGCCTTGCTCGACAAGAATGAACCCAACCAGATTATTGCCGCACGCAAGCAAAGTCCCCTCGTTGTAGGTATTGGCAAGGAAGGTGAGTTCTATCTCGGTTCAGACGCCACACCTATTATAGAATATACCGACAAGGTAGTTTATCTGGAAGATGGCAACATCGCCATCATGCGTCTGGGCGAGGAACTTCAGGTTACCAATATTCAGAACGTGAAGCTGAATCCAGAGATTCAGACTGTCGACATGGACTTGGGTCAGATAGAGAAGGGTGGATTCCCTCACTTCATGCTGAAGGAAATCTTCGAGCAGCCAGAGTGTCTGCGCAACTGTATGCGTGGCCGTGTGGTAAACCGTACGGTAGAAACCCGCGTGATGACCGATGGCGACGAAGCCACAACCAAGAAAGAGACAGAGATGGGCGTAGTGCTCAGCTCTATTACCGACCATCGTCAGCAGCTGCTCAATGCCAAGCGCTTTATCATCGTAGCTTGTGGAACCTCATGGCATGCAGGTTTGATAGGCAAGCAGATGATAGAGAACTATTGTCGTGTGCCTGTAGAGGTAGAGTATGCTTCCGAATTCCGTTACCGCAACCCTGTGGTGACCAGTGACGATGTGGTGATAGCTATTTCTCAGAGTGGCGAGACTGCCGATACCTTGGCTGCCATCAAGTTGGCCAAGGAGAAGGGAGCTTTCATCTATGGTATCTGTAACTCTATCGGCTCCAGTATTGCCCGCGAGACAGATACAGGAACTTACATTCACGTAGGTCCTGAAATCGGTGTGGCTTCAACCAAGGCCTTTACCGGTCAGGTGACAGTACTTACCCTTCTTGCATTGGCCATTGGCAATGAGAAGGGAACCATCAGCGCCGACGAGTACCAGAACATTACAGAACAACTTTGGAACATCCCAGAGAAGATGAAGGAGGTGCTGAAGTTGAACAACAAGATAGCCGACCTCAGCCGCACATTCACCTATGCGCGCAACTTTATCTATCTGGGTCGTGGCTTCCAGTATCCTGTGGCTTTGGAAGGAGCCTTGAAGTTGAAGGAAATCAGCTATATCCATGCAGAAGGTTATCCTGCTGCAGAAATGAAGCATGGTCCTATCGCTCTTATCGACAGCGATATGCCAGTAGTAGTTATTGCTACACACAACTTCATGTACGAGAAGGTACTCTCCAACATTCAGGAGGTAAAGGCTCGTAATGGACGTGTCATTGCTATTGTCAGCAAGGGCGACGAAACCATTTCCAAGATTGCCGATGAAGTTATCGAACTGCCTGAGACTTTGGAGTGCTTAGAGCCATTATTGGCTACTATCCCTCTTCAGCTCTTGGCGTATCATGTTGCCGTTTGCAAGGGTAAGGATGTTGACCAGCCAAGAAACTTAGCTAAGTCAGTTACAGTCGAATGATATAATTAAGGGAATCGTCATTTATTGACGTTTCCCTTTTTTTATAGAGGGAGGACGTTGCAAATGAAGAATGACAAATGAAGGAGGAATGAACAACGAATAAAGGAGGACTAACGAATGAGGGGAGAAAGAACGATGAGTGAAGATAGAAGGAGGAAGACTATCAACGAAATAAATTTAACTATAAGATATCAAGGATAATAAGCGAGATGGAACCATTAAAACATGAATGCGGCGTGGCAATGATCAGATTGCTCAAGCCTTTATCGTATTACCAGCAGAAGTACGGCACATGGATGTACGCACTCAACAAGCTCTATCTGATGATGGAGAAGCAGCACAACCGTGGCCAGGAAGGAGCAGGTATGGCCTGTGTCAAATTGGGTGGAAAGCCAGGACATGAATACATGTTTCGTGAAAGGGCAGAGGGCAAGAATGCCGTTACAGAGATTTTCGGCAAGGCTAATGCCAACTTCAAGAACCTGACACCCGAGCAGCTTGCCGACGCTCAGTATGCCAAGGAAGAGCTCCCCTTTGCTGGCGAGCTCTATATGGGCCACCTGCGCTATAGCACCACGGGAAAGAGTGGCATACAGTATGTGCACCCTTTCCTGCGCCGCAACAACTGGAAGGCTAAGAATCTCTGTCTTTGTGGCAACTTCAACATGACCAATGTGGATGAGATTTTCCAGGAGCTTACACGTCAGGGGCAGAGCCCACGCATCTACAGCGATACCTACATCATGCTCGAACTCATGGGACATCGTCTGGATCGTGAGGTGGAGCGCAACTTCATTGCTGCCAAGGCGATGGAGATGCAGAATACCGACATCACCAACTATATAGAAGACCACGTGAAGATGAGCAACGTGCTCAAGACAACGATGAAAGACTTCGACGGTGGCTATGTAGTCTGTGGTATTACCGGTTCGGGCGAGATGTTCTCTATGCGCGATCCCTGGGGCATCCGTCCTGCTTTTTACTATAAGAACGACGAGATTGTAGTTGTGGCAAGCGAGCGCCCTGTGTTGCAGACCACCTTTGACCTGGAGGCAGAGGAAGTGCAGGAACTCATGCCAGGTATGGCGCTTCTTGTCAAGAAGAATGGCGAATGCACCATCGAGCGCATCATGGATCAGAAGGGAGATTCAGCCTGCTCGTTCGAGCGCATCTACTTCAGTCGCGGTTCCGACAAGGATATTTATCAGGAGCGCAAGCAGTTGGGCGAGCAGTTGACCCAGCCTATTCTGAAGGCCGTCGATTATGATGTGGACCACACCGTGTTCAGCTACATTCCGAATACTGCCGAAGTGGCTTACTATGGCATGCTGAGCGGATTTAAGAAATATCTCAACGAAACCAAGATAGAGCAGATAGCCAATCTCGATCATGTTCCTTCGAAAGAAGAACTCAACGAAATCCTCGGCGACTTTGTTCGCTCAGAGAAGATAGCCTGGAAAGATATCAAACTTCGTACCTTCATAACGGAGGGCAACAGCCGTAACGATTTGGCGAGCCACGTGTACGATGTAACCTACGGAAGCATCGAACCTAAGGTGGACAACCTGGTCATCATCGACGACAGCATCGTTCGAGGAACTACCTTGAAGGAGAGTATTCTCCGCATCCTCGACCGTCTGCATCCTAAGAAGATTGTTGTTGTGTCGAGTGCTCCACAGATACGCTATCCCGACTATTACGGTATCGATATGGCCCGACTGGAAGAGTTCTGTGTGTTCCGTGCTGCCATCCAGTTGCTGAAAGAACGTAAGATGAGCGACATCATCGAACAGACCTACGAGGCTTGTAAGGCCGAATTGCTGAAGCCAAAGGAAGAGCAGATCAATCCTGTGCGTGCCATCTACAAGCCATTCACCACCGAGGAGTTGAACGAGAAGATAGTAGAGATGCTAAGACCAGAGGGCATGACGACTCCTATCCAACTTGTGTTCCAGAGCATTGAGGGACTGCACGAGGCCATACCCAACCACAAGGGCGACTGGTACTTTACAGGCCATTATCCCACTCCCGGCGGCACCAAGCTTTGCAACCAGTCTTTCGTGAACTACATAGAGAATGTTTATCATAAATAAGTGAAGAACAAAGAGTGGAGAATTCATTTGTTCTTATGAGTATGAAATAAAGAAAAAGAATATCAGATATGAAAAATGTAACCTTAGTTTTGAGCGATGGAACCCAATTCCATGGCAAATCTTTCGGATATGATGCCCCCGTAGCAGGCGAGGTTGTGTTCAACACAGCCATGATGGGCTATCCCGAGAGCTTGACCGACCCTTCTTATGCCGGTCAGTTGATGACACTTACTTATCCACTTGTAGGCAACTATGGTGTGCCACCATTCACTTTCGAGAAAAACGGTTTGCCAACCTTCATGGAGAGTGACAAGATTTATGCTTCTGCCATCATTGTGAGCGATTACAGCGAGCAGTACAGCCACTGGAATGCAGTGGAAAGCCTTGCCGACTGGTTGAAGCGCGAGAAGGTGCCCGGCATTACGGGTATCGACACACGTCAGTTGACTAAGGTGCTTCGTGAGCATGGTGTGATGATGGGTAAGATCATTTTCGACGATGAGCCCGACAACATCCCTGAGGCTAACTATGAGGGTGTAAACTTTGTAGACCAGGTGAGCTGCAAGGAGATTATCCGCTACAACGAGGGAGCCGGCAAGAAGGTGGTACTCGTCGACTGTGGCGTGAAGGCCAACATCATCCGTTGTCTCATCAACAGAGGTGTAGAGGTGATTCGCGTGCCATGGAACTACGATTATACCGATATGGACTTTGATGGTTTGTTCTTGGCCAACGGACCTGGCGACCCTGATATGTGCGAGGATGCTGTCAATATCATCCGCAAGCAGATCAGCCAGAGCCGCAAGCCTATCTGTGGTATCTGTATGGGTAATCAGTTGCTTTCCAAGGCAGCCGGTGCTACTATCTACAAGTTGAAGTATGGTCACCGCTCCCACAACCAGCCAGTACGCATGGTAGGAACCAACAACTGCTACATCACCTCTCAGAACCACGGTTATGCCGTTGATGCCAAGACATTGGGCAACGATTGGGAGGAACTCTTTGTTAATATGAATGATGGCTCCAACGAGGGTATCCGCCACAAGGTGAACCCTTGGTTCTCAAGCCAGTTCCACCCAGAGGCTTGCTCAGGCCCTGTGGATACAGAGTTCATGTTTGATAAGTTTGTAGAAACACTTAAATAATTAGGAAAAAATGAAAGACGAAAATATAAAGAAAGTGCTCCTCTTGGGTTCAGGAGCCTTGAAGATAGGTGAGGCAGGCGAGTTCGACTACTCTGGTTCGCAGGCATTGAAGGCTTTGCGCGAGGAAGGTATCGAGACTGTGCTCATCAACCCGAATATTGCAACCGTACAGACTTCGGAAGGCGTTGCCGACCAGATTTACTTCCTGCCTGTGCAGCCCTACTTCGTAGAGCGTGTCATCCAGAAGGAGAATCCAGACGGAATCCTCCTAAGTTTCGGTGGTCAGACTGCCCTCAACTGTGGTGTCGAGCTTTATCGTCAGGGTATTTTGGAGAAATATAACGTCAAGGTGCTGGGTACTCCTGTACAGGCCATCATGGATACCGAGGACCGCGAGCTCTTCGTCGAGAAGCTTGATGAAATCAACGTGAAGACCATCAAGAGCGAGGCTTGCGAGAACATCGAGCAGACCCGCAAGGCTGCTGCTGAGTTGGGTTATCCTGTCATCATCCGTGCTGCCTATGCCTTGGGTGGACTTGGTTCTGGCTTCGCCGACAACGAGGAGGAACTGAACAAACTCGCCGAGAAAGCTTTCTCTTTCTCTCCACAGGTATTGGTAGAGAAGAGTTTGAAGGGATGGAAGGAGATAGAGTACGAGGTGGTTCGCGACCGCTACGACAACTGTATTACCGTCTGCAACATGGAGAACTTCGACCCATTAGGAATCCATACCGGCGAGAGTATCGTCATCGCTCCTTCTCAGACCTTGAGCAATTCGGAGTATCATAAGCTTCGTGCCCTTGCCATCAAGATTATCCGTCACATCGGAATCGTGGGCGAGTGTAACGTGCAGTATGCCTTCGACCCTAAGAGCGAGGACTATCGCGTCATCGAGGTGAATGCCCGCCTGAGCCGTTCTTCTGCCTTGGCTTCTAAGGCTACAGGTTATCCTTTGGCTTTCGTGGCAGCCAAGCTTGGTATGGGCTACGGACTGTTCGAGTTGAAGAACTCTGTTACCAAGACCACTTCGGCCTTCTTTGAGCCAGCATTGGACTACGTGGTTTGTAAGATTCCTCGTTGGGATTTGTCCAAGTTCCGTGGCGTAGACAAGGAGCTGGGTTCATCGATGAAGTCTGTAGGTGAGGTGATGGCTATCGGCCGCAACTTCGAGGAGGCCATCCAGAAGGGTCTTCGTATGATAGGTCAGGGCATGCACGGCTTCGTAGAGAACAAGGAACTTGAGATTGATGATATCGATGCAGCCCTGAAGGAGCCAACAGATAAACGTGTGTTCGTGATTTCCAAGGCCATGCACAAGGGATATACTGTTGACCAGATTCATGAACTCACCAAGATTGACAAGTGGTTCCTCGAGAAACTGAAGCACATCATCGATATCGACGAGGCGATGAAGAAGTGCAACATCAATACTCTGGACAAGGAACTCCTGCGTACCGCCAAGGTATATGGATTTACCGATTTCCAGATTGCGCGTGCCGTGGGTCTTGAACAGGAGTTGGGCAATATGGCTAAGGCCGGTCTTACCGTCCGCAGCCTTCGCAAGAACTATGGCATCCTTCCTGTAGTGAAGCAGATAGACACCCTGGCTGCAGAGTATCCAGCACAGACCAACTACCTCTATGTAACCTACGCAGGTGTGAAGAGCGACATCACCTTCGAGAACGACCATCGTTCCATCATCGTGCTCGGTTCAGGTGCTTACCGCATCGGTTCTTCCGTAGAGTTCGACTGGTGTGGCGTCCAGGCATTGAACACCATCCGCAAGGAGGGTTGGCGCTCTGTGATGATCAACTACAACCCTGAGACCGTATCTACCGACTACGATATGTGCGACCGTCTTTACTTCGACGAGCTCACCTTCGAGCGTGTCATGGATATCATCGAGATGGAACAGCCTCATGGTGTTATCGTATCAACGGGTGGCCAGATACCAAACAACCTCGCAATGCGTCTTGACGCTCAGAATGTGCCTATCCTGGGTACTGCTGCCAAGGACATCGATAAAGCTGAGGACCGTGCCAAGTTCTCTCAGATGCTGACCAACAACGGCATCAACCAGCCAGAGTGGAGCGCCTTGACCTCTATGGAGGATATCGACAACTTTATCGAGCGTGTTGGTTTCCCTGTACTGGTACGTCCAAGCTACGTGCTCTCTGGTGCAGCGATGAATGTTTGCTCCAACGAGGACGAGTTGAAGCGCTTCCTGCAGTTGGCTGCCAACGTAAGCGAGGATCATCCTGTGGTAGTCAGCAAGTTTATTGAGCATGCCAAGGAGATTGAGATGGATGCCGTGGCTAAGAATGGCGAGGTGATAGCTTATGCCATTTCCGAGCACATCGAGTTTGCCGGTGTTCACTCAGGCGATGCTACCATCCAGTTCCCTCCTCAGAAGTTGTATGTGGAGACTGTTCGCCGTGTGAAGCGAGTAGGCCGTCAGATAGCCAAGGAACTTCATATCAACGGACCTTTCAACATCCAGTTTATGGCTCGCGACAATGATATTCTCGTTATCGAGTGTAACCTTCGTGCCAGCCGTTCGTTCCCATTCGTTAGTAAGGTGTTGAAGATCAACCTCATCGAGTTGGCTACCCGCGTGATGCTCGGTTTGCCAGTAGAGAAGCCACACAAGAACCTCTTCGACCTCGACTATGTAGGTATCAAGGCCAGCCAGTTCAGCTTCAACCGCCTTCAGAAGGCCGACCCAGTATTGGGTGTGGACATGAGCAGTACGGGTGAGGTAGGTTGCTTGGGCGACGATACATCTACAGCCCTTCTGAAGAGTATGCTCTCTGTGGGTCATCGCATTCCTGCCAAGAACATCCTTCTGTCTACCGGTTCAGCCAAGCAGAAAGTTGATATGCTCGATGCTGCCCACATGCTCATCGACCACGGCTATAAGCTCTATGCAACGGGTGGTACCAGCAAGTTCCTCACCGAGAATGGCATAGAGAACACCCGTGTGCTCTGGCCTTCAGAGGAAGCTGAGGGTGGTGCTCCAAAGGCTTTGGAGATGCTCCACAACCATGAGATTGATATGGTGGTGAATATTCCGAAGAACTTGACCAGCAGCGAACTTTCCAATGGTTATAAGATTCGCCGTGCCGCCATCGACCTGAATGTGCCATTGATTACCAACAGCCGTCTGGCGAGTGCATTCATCTATGCATTCTGCACCACCAAGCTCGAGGATATCGACATCAAGGCTTGGGGCGAGTATAAATAATGTTTAGTGTGAAGTGTTTAATTAGGCACTACACCTTATATCATATAACAAATCCCTGCTGTAGGAAAGGCTTCCTATGGCAGGGATTTTTGTTATTTGTATGACTATTTTTTGCACATATATTAAGGGTGCATAATATAAATCCCACCAAGCTTATGTTATGATAGGATGTGCTTGATGTGATTTTGTTTATGCTTAGCCCGAGATTTGCTTTACCCTTTACTCAGCATCAGTGCCACCGCCGGTAGTGCTTCCTCCTGTGCCACCGCCAGTAGTGCTTCCTCCTGTGCTGCCGCTGGTAGAGTTTCCTCCTGTGGTTGTGCCATCAGTCGTTCCACTTGTCTGAGCCGAGCCGGACTTCTGACCGATTGCCTCACGCTTGTAGTGAACAATCTCGGTGTTAACATAGTCGATGAAATTCAGATACTTCTCATCACCCTCAATCAGGGCGTATGCATTCACGAACTTCACCAACAGGCGATAAGCCTCGTCACTTGCCTTGCGAGAAGTTTTCAAAGTACCGACAATCTTGGTCATACGCTCGTCGGTGCGAGTAGCGGTCAACGTGCGAACTTTCTCGTTGGCAACTTTCAGCGCAGTAACAAATGCACCCAGTGAAAGAGTCTGCACCTCATTGGCATATTTTTTCTCCAGGTCATCGATGAAGTTAATCAACAGACCTGTTTCCCGGTCAAGTTGCATTTTGGGGTCGATGCCATAGTCCTTGATGTGTTGCATCAAGACCTTTGCAGACTTTGCCATGTTCTCTACAGGCAGACCTGTATAACCCTTTACAGCTTTCTTGTAACCGCTGTAAAGTCCGTCACGCTCAGCATCGGCTGCAGTGATTTCATCTGTCAGAAGACTCTTTTGTGAGATTTTCAAGTCCTCGTCCTCCTGTTCCTTGGCAGACTTGAGGGAGGCAATTTGTGCGCTGAGCTTACTCTTGATGTTCGTGTCGGCCTCAGCACGTGCCAATACGTTTGAAATGAACAAAAAATGTGCGCCGTTGTTTAAGCGCTCCACACTAATGGTTCCGATTTCGTTCATAATTTTTAGGTTTTAATGATAAATACTATGGAAACTCCGCGTCATTTGCGTCAAAAGATTCTTCATGGCACTTTCGCATTGTTTCCGTTGATAGACACTTGTTGGAATCAATTCGGATACATTGTTTCCACCTTCTCTCCCTGCGGTTTGGACTTAGCAACACTGTTTCTTGTCCCTTTCCGTATGGAATCATGCAAGAAACGTTGTTTTCGACATCTTCCGTTTCGGGAAAATACAATAATCATGCCGCAATTCCTTCTTTCCGTTCTCCTTGGTCGAAAAGACGTTGTTTCTATCCCTACGCACAATGGATTTGCCATTTTGTCGGTTGTTTCCTGCCATCATTGGTATTGTTTTGCCCTAAAAACATTGTTTCATCGAAAATATCAGTTTGTAAATGCTTTAGTCTCAATTATTTTTTGTAGCTTTGCAGAGCATTCGCAATTAAAGCGATTGCAGACATAATAAAGGGCGTCAACTACGCTTTGTACATTGGTCATTCTGAACGTAGGAAATTCAAATTGATTATCAATGGCATTGCAGAGAAGATGTCACGGGTGAGTTGTATAATCAACCCTCGTAGTGTGCCAAGGAGGGCAATTCCTCAACGGCACACTTTTGAGGCATATATAACTTTCAGCGTGAGATTCTATCTGCTCGTCAATAATCAATGGTTTTTCCTACGACCAAGAATGACTGACGGGCAAGTTTAGATTCTCGCGCTTTTGTGTTTAACCCTTCTAAATAATAGTAATATGAGAAAGATAGCATTTATAGTTTGCATTGTTTTGATGTTCTCAGCTTGTAATAATACGAAAAGTAACAAAGCCGAGAATGAGACAAATAATGTTAGAAAGACAGAACAAAAAGAAGTTAGTGCCTCTTTGAAAGAGGTGACTTTGTCTTTTAAAGACATTGAAATCGGTAAGAATATCGATAAAATTAATAGTTCTTGCTTTAAGAATGATGGAAAGATTAAGATAAAAAGTTTTGAGCTTATATCTGATTTTGTTTGTTCTGCGGAAAAATTACAAAAAACGTTTTTTGCATCTATAGTTGCAGGTTATGACAATAATAAGTATACAGGTAAAGTGTTAGTATACACAGAAAAAGGAAAGAAAGAGGTTACCAAAATTGTGTATTATGTGCCTATTACTTCTTATAATACATATCCAGATATATATACTTTGTATGAAGACAAATACGGAAAGCCAACAACCGATAAAAAAGTATTGCAAACTCCATTTGAAAAGAACTTTTCAACTTGGGTATTTGCAAACAATATGCGATTGACCATAGCAAAGAGAGAGTATACAGGAGATTCTTATGGTCCATTTCAAGAGATAGCAAGAATTGGAAGAATGAAGGATTGTGTCGAAGTTGTCTATTGTGATTATTCATTACAAATAAAAGAAAACAAAATTAAGGCTGAAGCAAAGAGAAAAGCTATAGAAGAAAAAGAGAAAAAAAACGAACTGGCAAAAAAAGAAAAGGAACGACAAGATATTTAATTCTGAAATGAATGATGTGGGTTTCACGCTTTTGCTTCATAACTTAAATATATTCATTATGTTTTAAGGAATTATCTCATTGGCATTAGTTGTGTTGAGCAGATATTTACATCGAAGATAATGGTGTCGTTTATAGTTATGTTGCTAATATAGTTAATGATAAGTTAAATTAAAAGTATAGAATAATGAAATATAAATCAGATATTTTAAAGTATATAGCTCCCATTATAGGCTGTGTTTTAGGTGCTTACCTATTTGTTAGCAACAATGGTGTCGATAACGATAATCTCATTTCCGCCATAGGATTTATAGTTATGTCAGTTTGTGCAATCTGTATATTAGGACTTAGTATAAATTCATACCTTGATGCAAGTGAAAAACGTCGTGCAGAAACGCTTGCAGAAAAGGAAAGATACCAAGAGCAAAAGCGACAGGAACTTAAAGAGAAGGAAGATAAGTATAAAGCTTTTAGAAATGAATTGATAGCAAGGAATGGAGAGCCTGGTAGTGTTGTTCTTATCCATGAAAGCCGCTTTGATCAATTCAATATGGACAATGAACTTATTGTGTTTGACAAGGTAAAGAAACTATGGCTTTGTGGTCATGAGATTGCAATAGGGGATCTAAACAGTTTTATGGTTGATGATGAGTCTACAATTCTAAAGGGAGACGTTAAGGCAGTCTCATCCACAAATACAGGTAGTTTGGCTGGACGCTCTATTGCTGGTGCTTTAATTGGGGGTGAAGCTGGAGCTATTATTGGTGGTGCTACGGCAAAAAAAGAAACTATCTTTCGTCAAGAAAATGATAAGGTAATCCATGACTATACACTTGTCGTAAATGTGTGTGACTTGAACAATCCTATGCTTTTGATAAAGATTGGTAGAGACAAGAAAAAAGCAATGGAAATAAATGCACTTATGCAAGTTGTTATGTCTATGAAATAAAATTGTTAAATATATGAATGTATGAAAAAAGCATCATTTATATTAGTTTCTATAATACTATTGTCATGTAATGGGAATAATTCTGTGAGAAATCAAGAACATGCAGATGTTGATTCTGCTGTTATTGACACAATGGATGTCCAACCTTTGAAGGACGAAAGTCATAAAAAGTTGGCGAAAAACAATCCTGAAGACCCTATTGTAGGAACATATTATTGCTATCGCACTCAAGATACATATGTGTTTCTGTCAGACAAGATTGGCTATTTTACTGTTCAAGGAGGAAGTCCTTCTGATTTTACTTGGAAACGTTCTGGTAAGAATGTCACTATTGTGTATAAAGTATTTGGTAAACAAAAACTAAAATTTGATTCCAAAGCACAGACACTGACAGAAGAGTCAAAGTCATTAGGCACATTGGTATTTGACAAGCAGTAGTATGTAAGTTTTACTTATATAAATATTACGAATATGAAAACAATATTATCATTTTTAGCAATCGTTGCTATAAGCATTGGGTGTGTTTTTTCTTCATGCCAATCAAAAGTAAACAATCCATCCCATAACGAGTTGGATTCGACAAAAACTTCTGTACAAGAAGTTGATAGTGCAGCTATCATTGCCCAGCAAAAACAAAAAGAGGCAGAGAAAGCGGCAGAAGCAGAAAAAGTTCAAAAGCAGAAAGAGGAATTGGAAAGATTGGCTAAGAACTTTAAACTGCAGAAAGATGAGTTTAGCGATAAAACTTGAATTTTCCCTAAAGACAAGCCAAAATACCGAAATAGAAATGCAACATATTGCTACTTCATGAAGCAAAACAATAAGGTGCAAAATTTTAGATTCGTCTTTCAGTATGTTGCTAGTGATTGGTTATTTATCAAGGACTTGATATTCAATATTGATGGCAAAATATATGAGTATAGAAGATTGGATTTCAATACGGACTGTGGAGGTGAACAAATATGGGAATGGTGTGATTTGCAACTTAGCGATGTAAATCTTATCCGAGCTCTTGAAAAAGCGAAGAGTATTAAAATCAAAATGAATGGAGACAAATACTATAATGTAAGAATGCTAAAAGCAAGTACAATATCGTCTATTCAAAATACGATCAAGTATTATAAGGCACTTGGTGGTGAGTTTTATTAGAGTCTAATAATTACAAATTGATGTAACACTTTTAATGTGATAATTATTATGAAGCAAAAGAAAAAGTTTTTATACATAATATTGCCAATCGTGCTCTTGTGTATTGTCGCATTTGGCTATAAGTTTTACTGCTGCGACACGGTTACAGATTATTTGCAGGTTACCTATTACCCTCGAATGGTAAAACTTTACAGTGTAAATTGGGGATATGGTAGAGAGTATGATGATCCTGAAGTGAAAGTGTCAATTAAGAAATATGAAAATGACAGTATTGCATTCTCTACAGAATATGGTAGGGCTACAAAATATTATGAGTCTATAAAAGAATTTAATGAGCCTGATTTTTTGAAGTTTGTGAATGATGATATGAATCCCAATTCCAAACATTATAGTGAAGCAATGTTCTATAATAAAGAAATACAGAAGGAAATCTTTCTTATCAAGTTTGAACATACAAGAATGTTTGATGTAAAAACGCTCTTGGCTGATATTAAGAAAATAGGAATAGATAGTTTCAAATTGGAAGAGTATATGAAAAAGAACAAAATCATATATGAATTCACTCCAGTATGGACTCCTGATTTGGAAGACACTCCTATCGCTTTGACATTTGGAGGAAGAGGAAATAGACTGTAAAGATTAATGTGCATAGAAAATATATAAAATAACATATAAAATAAAGTCGTATGAAAATAAACAAATTTTGGAGCATCTTAGTAATGCTCGTAGTATCAGTGACAGCAATGGTTTTCACATCATGTAGTAGTGATGATGATGGAGATGGTGGTAGCAAAGACATCAATGCGCAAGAAGTCTTTGGCACATGGACTTGTACCGCAAGCATTGATAAGGTGGATGGACAAACCATAACAGGTTATATGGTAGGCAAGACGATTACCATCAAAGAGGACGGCAAGTTCACTTCTACATCAAGCTCAATTGGTAATGGCACATGGGTTCTTGATGGCAATCAAATAACTGCCACAAACACCTCTGGTGACACATTTTGTACAACACTTGTTGTTAGCGGCAACACAATGAAATGGAATGGAACTTCAAGCCAGGGCGTTAGTTTCAATTATACATGGAAGAAGAACTAAATAATCGATACAACTTAACGTCACCGTCTCTTTTTTGCGGCGGTGATGTTTTGTATTTTAATGTTGAATTATAGGGTTAAGCGCTCCACCTTAATATAATATAACAAATCCCTGCTGTAGGAAAGGCTTCCTATGGCAGGGATTTTTATTATTTGTATGACTATTTTTTGCACATATCCTCAGCTACCATCATAGCAACATTTTGGTATTTGGAAGTTTGTACGGACGATTGCTCTGTGTTGTGGTAATGATATCATCACCAAGAACCGTCGCCATCTTTGCGATTGTAGCTAAAGTGAGATTATGTGTTCCACTCAGCCAACGGCTCACTTCTGTTTCTGTCTTGCCAAGAACCTTTGCGAAATCACGCTGTTTCATATTTCGTTCCTGTAATAGTTCAAAGACTCTGTTGGCAATAGCAACGCATAAGTCGACTTGCTTGTTTGTATCCGCAGGAGTTGTCTTGCGGATTTCATCCATCAGTTTATTTGTTTTCATATTAAATCCTCCTTGTTATAGTCGATATCTATAGTCAATTCAAGTGGTCCATGTAGATTTGTACCAATGATTGTTATGATTCTTCTATTTTCAAGTTTCTTTATAATAATGTCTATCGTACATCTTGGGCATATTGATCCTTATAGGTGAGAAGGAATTTTTCAAATTCGGTATATTCCTCACCCTCGAATCTTGGAGAATAAAGGCTGACTTTTTCTCCAGTTTCCAATAGCTCTATTAATAAGTTCTTTTCCATATAACTTATATTTTTGCTGCAAAGATAAACATAAAAGTTGATTTCTTCAAAGATTTTATGTTAAACTTTACTTTTATGTTTAAATTGCAGTTTTATTATCTCAAAAGATAAGTAGGATTTTAGGTTCGGTTTATGAAAAGTGAAGCCTGCCGGCAGTAATGCCGGCAGGCTTCTGCGTTTTTAGGGTAGGGTAGGATAGGATAGGATGTATGATATAGAATATCTTGCTTGTATCCGTAGAAATCATGCACATTGCAAGTACACAGGGGTAGTTACTGCTTCCTCAAACTATACTTGCCGTGCTTGTCGAACACGAGCCAATAGAGCACAGGCAGGATGGTGGCGATGAGTACCATCGAGATAAGCGTACCGAAGAAGATAACGGCTCCCATTGGCGACCACAGCGTATTGTTCTCTACCATCATAGGCAGTACGCCTACCGAGGCGGCTGCCGATGTAAGGAAGATAGGGCGCATGCGGCGCTCGCCAGCCTGGAAGGCGGCTTCCTTTACCGATAACCCCTTGTCGCGGCGCAGTTCCTCGGCATAGTCGAGCATGATGATGCCGTTTCTTACCAGGATACCCATCAGGCTCACAATGCCCAATATGCAGGTAAGACTCACGTCGAAACCCGTAACCAGAAGGCCTATCGCTGCACCGAAGATGCAGAGCGACATGGACGAGAGATTCACCAGTGCCAGACTGATGCGCTTGAAATGGAAGAGCAGGATGAAGAAGATGATCAAGGCTGCTATCATCACGCCCGATGTAACCTGAGGAAGGGTTTCGGCATCCTTTTCTGCCATACCGCCAATCTCCCAATCAAGACTGGAATCTAGCGGGAGTTTGGATACTTCCTGCTTCAGTTCGTTGGCCAATCGGTTGGCATTGAATCCCCTTAAAGGTTCACCTATGATAGAGATGGTACGCACGCCGTTTCTGCGTATGATGCTGCCGTCGTGCCAGTCGGGCGAAATCTTAGCCAGCTGGCGGAGTGGAACGCTCGATGTTCCTCCCATCACGGGGATGTATTCATTGGCAAGGTCGCTGTCGTTTTCCGATTTCAGAACCATCTTCACCGGATAGTCGCCTTCCCAAAGGGTGGTCATCGGGATGCCATCGCCAAAATGAATGGCAAGGTCGGCAGAGAGTATGGTCTTGTTCAAACCCAGCCGGTTGGCCTCGGTGGCATCTGGAGTTACCCTGATGCCAGGCTGGGGCTCTTCGTTGTTGGTACGAATCAGGTTGATGCCTTCTATCTTGTGCATGCAGACTTCTATCTTCCTGGCGGCAGCCTTCAGGTCGCCCATGCTGTCGCCGCTCACTCTTACTTCGATAGGGTAGGTGGCGTTGTTGTAATCCATCTGCTTGAAGCGGATGTAGCAGTCGGGAAAATAGTTGGAGTATCGGTCGGCATATCGGTCGAGTACCTCTTCTGTGGCATCGTTATCTACCGTATTCACGATAAACTGTGCAAAGTTCTCACCGCCAATCTGTGGCGCATAGGTGGTGTGGAAACGGGGTGAACCCTGACCAATAAACGTGGTTACGGCTGTTACCTGCGGGTCGCGCTGCAGAATGTGGGCCATAGAATCTGCCACCTGTGCGGTTCTTGCAGCGGTGGTTCCGCTAGGCAGATAGAACTCTACGGCAAACTGGTTTCTCTCGGCGATAGGCATCATTCTCTGCGGAAGATGTACGAAGATGATGGCTCCGGTGCTCACCAGCATGATGCCCACAGCGAGGGTGGTGCGTGGAAAGGCGAAACAGCGTTTCAGCAACCAGGTGTACCCCATCTGCAGATAGTCGAGCGGCTTTTTGCGGGCGTTGGGCTTGTGCTGGCTGCTGATGCCCTGGTGAATCACCATATACTGTAAATAAGGTGTGAGCAGCAGCGAAACCATGAGCGAGATGCTCAGGATGATGAACATGGCCCAGGGGAATGATTTTACGAAATCGCCCATGTCGCCATGCATGGTAAAGAGGAATGGGAAGAAGGTGAGCGAGATACTGAGCGTGGCAGAAAGCACCGACATGAAGAACTCTCTAGGAGCGGCGATGGCTGCATGCCAGCGCGACATGCCATGGCCCAGCTTCTCCATGTAGTTGTCGATGATAACCACGGAATCATCTACCACCATACCCAGTGTTACGATGAGGGCAGCCAGTGTAACGGTGTTCAGCTCCATGCCGAAAAGATAGAATATGCCCACCGACGAGAAGATGGTGATAGGGATGCTGAGGGCTGATACCTCTGCCACGCGGCGCGGCATGAGCAGGATGACCACGATGATGACGGAGATGACCGATATGAGCAGCTCGCGCAGGAAGTTAAGTACCGATTCGCTTACCACCTTGCTCTGGTCGGTAATGGTATTGATGTGTACATCGTCTGGCAGGGACTGTTCAAAATCATCCATCATCTTGTGTACGTCTCTTCCCATCTTCACAATGTCGTTTCCCGGTCGCATTTCAATGGATAGGAGCACGCATTTGTTGCCGTTGCTCTTGATGTATTTATTCAGTTTCGGATATTCTCTTTTAATCTGTGCGATGTCCTTCAGGCGCACGATGTTGCCCTTGGGGTCGGAATATACGATTTGTTCTGCCACATCCCGCTCGTTGTTGTAGGAGTCGGTGATGTGGATGGGCAGGTTGAGGTTGCCCATCTCCAGGTTTCCGCTCATGGTGGTGAAGCCCTGTTGGGCAAGGTTGTTCAGAATCTTATAGGGGCCGATACCGTATTTGGCCAGTTTGTTCTGGTCCAGGCAGATGCTTATCTGTTCGTTTTCCAGTCCGTAGGTTCGCAGGTTCGAGATGGCATCAATGCGGCGCAGTCTGTCTTTCAGCTGGTCTATGTATGTATTCAGTTCCCGATAGGTTTTCTGCTTGCTTTCCATCGTAATGAGCAGGGCAGAGGTATCGGCGATGTCATCCACAGCCTGCAGGGCAAGAACACCCGTAGGAAGGGAGCTCTTGAAGGCCTGCAGGCCATGCTTGAACTTGCTCCAGAAGGCATCCCGGTCCTCCACGTCGCCGTTGAGTTCCAGGAACACGATCAGCATGCCGTCCTTGCTTTGGGTATAGGTCTTTTTCTTGTTCACCTCCTTGTATCCGAAGATGAAGTTTTCCAGCGGTTTAGCCACCCGTTCTTCCACCTCTTCGGATGTAGCGCCCGGATATACGGCTACGCAGGCACCCTGCCTGATGGTGAATTGCGGCATCTCCTGCTTGGGCATGATGCAGATGCCGAGTATGCCTAGAAATACGAGCATGCCCATCAGAAGCATCACGATGTTGTGATTGCACATCGCTGACTCGATGAACGAGCGCTTGATGATGCGGTTGGGCTTCCTGGTGATGCGTGCCTTGATGTGGTCGCGAAGGGCGGTGTCTCTCTCCGGCTTTTTGGAATCCTCCGGTTTGTTTGTCTCTAGCCTTGTCTCTTGATTCATATCTTTTCCCTCCACTTTTTTATCGGTTATCGCTTTTTGCTGTATCTACATTCATTCCTTCCGAAACTTTCTGCTGGCCATTGATGATAACCTGGTCGCCAGCCTTCAGTCCCGAAAGGATGACGATGCCGTCGCCTTCGAAATCGCCGGTAGTTACGGGTTGCTGATGTGCCTTTCCGTTTACCACGGTCCATACGAATCGGGAGTTATCTACATCCAGTTCAATGCTTTGTGGCGGAACGGTGATGTGGGATGGGGTAGCAGCGCTACCCTGCACCTGGGCGTTGCATACCATGCCTGGGAGCAGACGGCCCTGCGGATTGGTGATGCCAACCTTGACATCGTAGGTATGCGAGATGGGGTTGGCATCGATGCCTTTTTCTGAAATCGTTCCCCGGAAAATGGCACCCGAAAGAGCGGCTACCGTCAGTTTAACCTTGTCGCCCACGTGCAGATGAGATATTTCAGCTTCGGGTACGGATACCTTGGCGTTGACTTGTGCCACATTGGCGAGTTTCAGCACAGGCTGTCCAGGGAGCACGTAGGTTCCCAAGTCCACGTTCTTGGCAGCGATGACGCCTGCAAAAGGAGCTGTGAGGGTAGAGTGGGAGAGTTGCTGGCGGGCGATGCTTTCAGCCGCCTTTGCCTGTTCCAGTTTGCTTTCTATCTCCACCCATTTCATATCCGAGATGGTTCCCGACTGGTGCAGGGGCAGGAATCTTCTGTAGGCATCCTGCGCCTGTTTCAGGGTGGTGAGTGTTGCCCGGTGAGCCTCCTTCACGGTGGTAGGGTTGATGGTGGCGAGCAGCTGTCCCTTGCTCACTCTATCTCCTTCTTCCACCCGTATGGAAGTGATGTTCCCGGCTATCTCGAAGCTGAGTGTAGATCCCATCTTTTCCTCGATGGTTCCCACATAGTCTTTCGTTCCCCCCAGGTTTGTATTCCCCACGGAGATAGTCTCAACTTTCACGTTTTTCTTCTCTAGCTTGCTGGATTTTTCGGTGCATCCCGCCAGCATCATACAGCTGATAATGAATGCGACAAGCCATCCCGTTATAACATCTTTCTGTTTCATATTGATTACATTTTGTTGTTTTTTGAAAAGATAATGCAAAGGTATGAATTTTAGCTGAATGCATAGGAAAAATAGGATTAAAAAAGATAAAAAAACAGTTCTTCTTCTACGATTTCAACGCCGTTCATAGTTTCAATTTCAGATGGAAATCTCATCATGATTGTTGTAGTGATCGTGGCTGTGATTATCATAGTGTTCATCCTTGTGATGATACGCGACTACCGTCTCTATTATTCTCCTTCATACCGGCCACAGTGCCAACAAAGCCTGAGGAATTTTTGATATTGATATAGAGGAACCGGCACATATATATATGTATATATATGAGAACCGGCACAAAAAAAGGGCTAGCCCATTACCAGGACTAGCCCTCCGTTTTAATTATTTTCTAGGGTGCAATGAAATGTCATCCCGAAAGCTGCTTAGCACGTTATGAGTGATTACTTTACCTCAATGTGCTTAACATCGTCTTTCTTCTCCTCCTTGGCTACCTTAGGAATCTCAATCTTCAAGACACCATCGCTGACCTCAGCAGAAATCTTCTCGTGGTTGGCATCCTCAGGTAAAGCATAACTCTGAGAGTAGCTGCTGTAAGAGAATTCACGACGCAGGTAATGCTCTTCCTTCTTTTCCTCCTTCTTCTCGTTCTTGTTCTCGATAGATACATTCAGATAGCCATCCTTGTCGATGTTCATCTTAACCATATCCTTCTTCAAGCCAGGAGCTGCAATCTCCATTGTGTAAGCTGTAGCATCCTCTTTTACGTTAACAGCAGGAGCTGTGGCGTTCATGTGTGGCATCAATTCGGTATCAAAGAAGTTGTCATTAAACCAACTGTTCAACCAATTTGAAACACTGTTATTTCTACGAGCTAACAACATAATGTAAAACCTCCAAATTATATTTTTCTCGTCCTCTCTTCGCCTTCCGGTTCTGTCGGGATTTCTAATTGTTTATTAATTTATCCTTTTTCTTAATGAACGCTTCGGCTTTCAGGACTCAAGGATTTCGAGAAACCCTCAAATGCCATTGCTTAGGGTTCTTAACGTTCCCATTGCCCTTTCGGCTTCCGCTTTCATCTTATGTATTAGCAAGTTATGTGCCAGATGAATTTTTATATCAGGAGTGAACGGTTTTTGCCAGAATTGGCAATAAATGCTGCAAAAGTGGCATGAAAGTATAATTAATTTAATCATTTCTGCCAAAATATTCCGTTTTCCCTCCTCAGTCATTCCCGTCTGTTGCTTGAAGAACGAATGTATGTTAAACTTTTAATGAGAATACTTTTTCAAGTGAACTCTATCCTTTCAAGTCCTTATCCACCATGGCGCAGACACAAGAGTCTGACCATACATTCTCTGCCGTCTCTACCATGTCGATAATGGTATAGATTGGCAGGATGATACCCATGATGCCGATAGGAGCATTGATGCCGGACATCAGAGATAGGGTCAGAAAATAACATCCCATCGGCACTCCTGCATTACCCACTGCTGAGATAACTGAAATGAAGAGCCAGAGAATCATCGTAGTCCAAGGTAAAGGCATTCCTCCATTCTGCATCAGGAATAAGGAGGTTACGAGGATAAAGGCAGCGCAACCATTCATGTTGATGGTAGTACAGATAGGCAATACGAAGCGGGAAACCTGATTGGAAACTCCCAGTCTATCTTCTGCTGTCTGCATCGTTACCGGCAATGTAGCAGCCGAACTCTTTGTAAACAGAGCCATCAATACTGCCGGCATCATCTTGCCCAGTGTACGCACAGGGTTCAAGCCTCTTGCCAAGAGGAAGAGCGGGAGGATGATGAAGAATTGAATGACATTACCTCCCAGGATAACAGCTACGTACTTTCCTAGAGAAGCCATCACGATACCCGCAGAGAACTGGGCTGAGAGTTGTGCTGCAAAGGCAACGATACCCAGGGGCAAAGCCCAGATTAATCCATGAATCAGCATGAAAAGCAGATCCTGTAATCCAAACAATCCCTTCATCACGACTTCTTTCTTATCGCTTGATGGCATTTTGGTTAAAGCAATACCAGCAGCTGCCGCCAAAATCAGGATGGAGAGTACATTTCCTTCGGCAAACGGCTTGATGATGTTGTTGGGTATTACTCCAAGAATATGGTCATAATAGCTGGTTTCTCCCAGCTTTTGGGGAACATCTGCCATACCGCTCTGCACCAAGGCTGTAGGTAAATTGCCTGGAGAAACGATGTTGTAGAGCACCAGTCCCACTGCTGCAGCTGCTATCGTCGTGAGTAGGGTGTAGGTGATGGCGTGGCGGAATATCTTACCGGTATCTGCCTGGTTGCCCAAGGATGCCAGGGTTGTGATGACTGCCAAGGCTATGGTTGGTACTGCTAGAAGTTGGAATAAGCGGGTATAGACCGTGGCGATGAAATTCATCAGTCCATCCAGCCAGCTGATGCCGAACATACCTAAGACGGCGCCTACTATCAAAGCGCCAATCCATAGTGCCAACTGCCGGGTTTGCTTATTCTTCACTCCTTTTTGCTTACTGCTGCCGGCATTGCTATCCGGCTGTCTATTTCCCATATCATTTATTGTTTTTCCCATGATTTTAAATTATTATTTTTTTAGACAAAAGTATTCTCCTTATTCCAGCCCCCACATATCATTCAGCATACTGATTGCTGACTCCGAGCGGAAAACATGGTCGCGGAAGGTGATGATGCCTTCGGGAGCAAGGTGGGCTTCGAAGGAATTCACCAGGAAATCTGCTTCGAGCAGAATACGATGGTCGAGGCTGGTTACATCCTTATAAGTATGATGGTGGGCAATGAGCCAGCAGATTCTATCTGTCTGCGCGGTTGTGAATCCATCAACTTCTGACAGTACTTTTCTTGCCTCATCAGGACCTAATTCTTCCTGATGCTTGCCATCGCAGTTGCCGTATTTGGCTTCTGAAACGTGAATGCCCACATCGTGAAGAATGGCAGCTGCCTCGAGCACGAAGAGGTCTTCCTGGTTCATTCCCTCTGCTATCGCAATCATACGGGCAAAGTCGTGTACCTTCACGAAATGCTGGATGCGTGGCGCATCGCCACCATCGTATTTTATCATTGCCCTCATCAGTTGGGCGAGTGTCAATTCCTTGTTTGTCATCATTTTATGTTTTAACCAATAAAAAGAATACTAATCGAAGAGCTTCTTCCAAATCCACAATACCGCTATGGCGCCGATGACGCAGAAGACGAAGTTGGTAAGATAACCCTTGCCAAACAGTTCTATGTTCAGCAGATTGCTGATGATGGCGCCGGCATAACTGCCCACAATACCTATGAATAGGTTCATACAACATCCTTTGCCTTCGCCGCTCATGATGCGGTTGGCAATATAGCCAATGAAAATTCCCGTAAGGATTGGCCACGCTGTGAAATCTGCAATGTGTTCTAACATACTCTTTTTCCCACTTCGTTCGTTTTGTTCTTTATTGATGGATGTAATCCAGAATCTGCTCTGCATGAATCTTGGTCTTAATCTCCTTTGGAGTGAAGATTTTCTCAATAATGCCTTCTTCGTTGACGAGATAAGTGGTGCGGAGGATTCCGATGGTCTTTCTGCCGCAGGTTACCTTCTCGCCCCAGCAGCCGAGTTCCTGCAAAAGGGTGGTCTCTGTATCGGCAATAAGCGGGAACTGCAGACCCTTGGTTTCTGCAAACTTCTTCTGCAGCGCCTGCTTGTCCTTGCTCACGCCGATAATCTCGTAACCGGCTGCTGCCAGTTCTTCCTTATGAGCCTGCAGCGAGCAGGCCTCGGCAGTGCATCCGCTGGTGTTAGCCTTCGGATAACTGTAGAGTACTATCTTGCGACCACGATAGTCGCTTGCCTTGATCTCACGTCCGTCCTGGTCAATGCCAAGAATTTCAGGTATTTTATCTCCTATATTCATAATTGTAATTGTTAATTTTGTTTTCTGTTCTTTTTATCACAAACTTTTAATGATAAATACAATGCATGGTTACGGCAATTTATTGCCTTGCCTTGACCACTTTTACAACAAAGGAAAATTTCTTGTTCTTTATAGGAAAGTAAGATGATTCTGTCATGGGCAGTGATATGTCTCGAATACAATATAGAGTTTCCACCTACCAAAGCCTCTGGATGACCGATACCTGTTCTTGGGTGATTCATGAGTTCATGATATATCTTTTAATATTTTTTGAATAGCTTTGGATTGGATTTCTTCCATTTCTTGATGACATCTTCTGCACTCTTGGATGTAATGACTGTGTAAATCATAAACTCGCAAAGTAATTGTCTATATCATCATGCGATTTCAATGTGGTATATTGACCACAATGAATTTCCTCTCTCACCTTGTCAATCTTATCCTGCAAGTCGGGAGTAATGACATTTTCTTCCACAGTCTTGTCCTTTCTCATGACATTCGTGAGAATAGATTCCACGTAATTGTTAAGGCTGCAATTAGTAGCCTTAGCACGTACCTTTAGCTCCTCGAGAAGTTCTGATGGTAGCCTGAATGACGTAGGCACGCGTAATGTTGATGAGCTCATATTCTTCGTTTTAATTGTTATTTGTTGCAAAGATAATGCAAACAAGTGCAATGAAAGCTTGCTTTCAAATTGCCGAGTGCAGCTTATCTTCTGCAAAGATAATAAAAATACTGGGAATCAAGGTGATTCTTATGATTTTTAACACTGATAATATCGTTTGCTTATATTGTTTTTGCAATGAAACGCTCATGGTTGTTCCTGTTAGTACATTGATTCATCTTTGCAATGAGTTCACAATAGTAATTTAAAGCTTTATCATAATCAAAAAATCTAAGATAACCAGTCATGGCAATTACTTTTTTAGATGTTCAACTTCTTTTTTGCAAAAATACACAAAAAAAATAAGATAAGTGCACGTATTTCTGAAATATTTATTATTTTTGCAGATACATTCTTCCGCAGAAAGCCCGAAGGGCTGAGCGGGTGGGTGTGACTTTTATGGAATAGAGCGTTTACTAACGCTTGTCTTTGACCTTCGAAACTTCGCAACTTCCGAAAACTGTCAAAAGACAAGACAACGGTAGATGCTCACGGTAGGTATATTGTACCCTGCCGTGAGTTGTCGTATATACATTATTTGTATTTTGCGGCTGCCCACGCATGGGATGATATATGTCATGCGTGGGCTTTCTGCAGTTGTCCGTCTCGACAGTTGGCAATGCGAAGGCCTCGAAGGTGGGATGGGCAATAGGCGAATTCCCACGCTTTTTCGTATAGTCTAATTTTACAACTATCAGAAACGTCATCCGCACTTGGGAATTCTACGGTATAAAGAGAAAGGAAAGTTCAAGTGTATAAAGTTACATGGGACAAGGAGGTGAATGGAGTGCGATTGCACTCACGTATAGTAGACGGTGTATTGGGTACATCTCCAAGACCTGTGTTCTATGAAGAACTTGATCTCTTAGGATTGGATAAGCTTGGTTGTCAATATCCTCATTGCCAAGAACCACTTCTGTGGGCAATCAATAAGCAATATTATTATAAAGGCGAACTTGTCTTTGAGGCTAAAGGTGCCAACATCTATGATGCGGCTACAATTGTTTTGCAGCCAGCTGGTCAGAACTTAGAGTTACAGCCAGTAGACGTTGAGGCCATGTTGGAGCGTAACAAGGACATGATGTTTCTTTTAGAAAGTGAGGCGATTGAGTTCATTCACGAGACATACGAACAGTATGCACGTGCTCGTAAAACCATACAGGCTGCATCTGCTAACACATTAGACTTTGAGGCTTTAGCCCAAAAAGCAGAAAAAAAGACCAAGAAAAAAATGGCGATTGTTAAAGAGGATTGTGACTCATTTGATATTATGCCATTGGAGGAAGCTAACAATGCAGGAAAACGAGTTTATCAAACTACAAAAATAGACAAGTTTATTGCTTCTTTTTCTGGAGGCAAGGATTCGCAAGTTGTACTTGACTTGTGTACCCGTGCAATTCCAAGTACCGATTTTGAGGTGATTTATAGTGATACAGGCTATGAGTTGCCACCTTCTTTGGAACTATACGATAAGATTCAAAAGCAATATAAGGAGAAGTTTCCTGATTTAAAATTTTCATTAGCTCGTAATCACGATAGTGTTTTGAACTATTGGGATAAGATAGGCACACCTAGTGATAAGCATCGATGGTGCTGCGCTATCATGAAGACTGCTCCTTTGTATAGAACCATGAAAGGACAAGATAATAAGCAATTAAAGGTGTTGGCTTTTGAAGGTGTTCGTGCAGAAGAAAGTCAGATGCGTTCTAACTATGAAAGAATTGGTAGGGGAGTAAAACATTCCACTGTAATAAATGCTCGTCCTATTCTACGTTGGAATACGACAGAGATATTTTTATACCTTTTCAAGTATGGGCATTATATTAATGAGGCCTATCGATTAGGTAAACCAAGGGTTGGATGCGTTATTTGTCCATTCTCTTCTCCTTGGGATGATATGATTGTAAATAGGACATATCATTCCAAGTTGTCTCCTTTTTTAGATAGGATTATTGATATGGCTAAGCAAAGGCGGATTCCCAACTTAGACGAATATATCAAAGAAAGAAAATGGAAATTGCGTGCGAGTGGTCGAAATTTGGAAACAACTCGTACAAAGGTTATGTTTAAGTCGCTTACTCCAAAATTTTCAGCAAAAGTTATTGGGGGACATAAGCAGATTATAGACTGGTTGCCTGTTATTGGTGTATTTAATACAAAGGAAAAAGGCAAAAGAATAAATGGAGAATTAAAGATAAAAGATAAAGTTTATAAGTTCGATATAGAATATACTGATAAGGAAAATTATACTTTTACGGTACCAAATGTTACGGACCCTCAGTTGATACCCTTGTTAAAACGAGTTGTCTATAAGAGTGCGTATTGTATTAACTGTGAAGGTTGTGAGGTTGAGTGCCCAACTGGTGCATTGTCTGTATATCCTACGGTGAACATTAATAAAGATAAATGTGTACATTGTCATAAATGCTTGATGTTTCATGATAATGGCTGTATAGTAGCAAATTCATTAATAACTAATATGGAAGATAAAGGCAAGATTGGAAGTATTTCCAAATATGGAACGTTTGGAATCCATGAAGAATGGGTGGAGGAATTTTTGAGTGATCCTGAGTCTTTTTGGACATGTAATTCTTTGGGTAATAAACAGGTTGACAGCTTTAAGGCTTGGCTTAAAGATGCAGAGTTTATAGACTCTAAATGTAAGCTAACAGAGTTGGGAACTTTTTGTTCGGAAAATTATATAGACCAGAGTGATTTAATATGGGAGATTATTTGGGTTAATCTTGTTCATAATAATGCACTTATTGATTGGTACGTAAATGGAATTAAGGTAAATCAAACATTTGCGAAGCCTTTATTGGATGAATTGGCAATGGAAGCATTTGGGGCAAGTTTTTCTCGTTCTTCTGTAGTATATTCTATGGGGGCATTGTTGCAGGTTTTCAAGTATTCTCCAATAGGTGAGGATATGGGGCAAGGTGTTGTACAAGGAAAGAATAATTATCTTAGAATGGCGCATGATAATGTGTCAGATGTGGCAATTGCATATTCTCTATACAAGTATTCTAAAGCTAATGGAGTGAAGGCTTTACGTGTGTCAGACTTCTATAATGAAACTTGTCGTAAGGGACCTTTTAAAGAGTTTGGTATTGGTAAGGAGGTGTTCTTTAAAAAACTGAGAAATTTAAACTCGGCTAAAGATCGTCTCTTGATAGCAGAACTTAATATGGGGCTAGATAGCATCACTCTGCGTGATGATATTGATAGCTTTGATGTTTTGAAGCATTTAATGTAAAATAAAATTTATGGCGACTAAATATAATGACATCGTAACGCTGCGTTCAATGAAACCAGCTTACAATATTAAGTATGAAGGACCTGATGATTGGAAATCCTTTATAGCGAATGACCAATTTAATGATTTGTTACGAAAGACGATAAGTGCTGTTCGTAACAATGATGCTGATAATCATAAGCCTATTTGGATTGCAGGTACTTATGGCTCTGGTAAAAGTCATGCAGGTGCTGTCTTGAAGCATTTATTGTGTGATTCAATTGATAAGATAACAGAATACGTAGATGAGGAATATCATGACTCGAAATACGACTTGTTAAGAAATTCCTTGATGAACTTGCGCCATGATACTCGTCTTTTTCCTGTTAACTTATATGGACAACAAGATATTGCCCATGAGGCAGATTTGTCCCTGCAATTACAAAAAGAGGTAAAGAATGCTTTGAAAAAAGAAGGTATCTCTATTACCGTGCAAACAGACTTTGATAATTATATTCAACATATTGAAAATGAACCAGCATTTTGGGAAATGCTGATTCAGAATAATGATGAATTGAGAAGTGTAGCTCCAAGTACAGATAAGTTGAAGTCGAGACTCCGTAGTTGTGATACAGAGGTACTGGATAGGATGCGTATGGCATTACGGAATGGAGGTTATAGTATTCCTCTTCAAACTGCAAATTTGCAAAATTGGCTTTTTGAAGTGCAGGGGGAATTGCGTAAGCAAGGTACGTATAAAGGTTTGTTGATTATATGGGATGAGTTTACTGATATTGTGCGCTCTGATATAGGCGTTCAGTTGCTTAAAATCTTGCAGAATATAGCAGAAGCAATGATGAGCCCTGAGAATGACTCGTATTTCTTGTTTTTGTCTCATCCTTCTGCACTGAACTCACTGAAGGAGGCTGAAAGAACCCAAACTATGGGACGTTACCATTATGTAACATACAACATGGAAACAGTTTCTGCTTTTAGAATTATGTCCAAGAAATTTAAGGTGGAAGATAGGGAAAAATACGAACTGCATCGCCAGTACTTTTGTTCTATCTTGGATGAATTGTTAACGGAGTTTTCTAGTTCGTCAACAGATCCATCGCAGACAAAAGCTGATTTGTCTAACTTGTTCCCATTGCACCCTGCGACAGCAAACTTGGCAACCTATTTTGCTCGTGAAGCAGGTTCTTCAAGTAGAAGTGTATTTGAGTTCTTGGCTTGCAATGAAGTAAAGGCATTCTTTGATGATGAAGAGACCTATGCAAATAAGGAAACTATAACTTCGGATTATCTATGGGATTACGTTCAAGAGTATTTTGAAAGTGATTCTGTGCGTTTTGGTGCCGTTACGGAAAAGTTTAATTCGAATCATGTTACAGTAGAAGCACAGGGTAATGAGTATTTAGCTGTATTCAAAGGTGTTTTGCTGTTGAATGCTTTGAATAATATAGCTAATGAGTCAAGTGTAACTCCAAGTGAAGAAAATATTCTCAAGTTGTTTGAGGGTACAATGTTGTATGATAATGTTCCTGCCATATTAGCTTACTTTAATGAAAAGGGCATTATTCAAAGACAACCTGATGGCAATTACTCTATCTTGTACACTGCTCTTCCATCCAATGAAATTCAAGGCATAAAGGACGATTTGCGAAAGACAACATACCTCTATACTGATGAGGTTATTGTCTATGGAGGTGTTGCTAATGCAATGATAGATAGATGGCTTTTGAAGGCTACACGTCAGGTTAGTTTTAAGTTTTTCTCTTTGTCAAGTAATGAATATGTGCTGCTGAATAAGTTAGAGAATTTTTCTCGAACAGCTCTATCTTATTCTGTGGTTTTAGCAATATTTGTAGGACGAACAAAGCAGGAACTTATAGAACTCCAAGCTATAGTAGAAAAAGCAGTAAAAGATGAGCGTTTTCTGAAAATTTGTTTCTTTGTCGTGCAAACACCAATGGACGAGAAGAAATATGAGCGTTTCATCGAATATCAAGCAAATGCAACTTGTGCCCAAAAGCATGGACTTGCAGATCAAAAGGAAACATATTCCAAGAATTCGGAAGAGATGATTTCTAATTGGATGAGTGAAATACGGAGTGGAAGTATAACTTGGTATTTACATTCAGAACAGGGAGTTATCTCAGGCAGTAAAATTGCATCTGCTTTAAATACGAATATTGCGCCAAAGATATTTACGGCAGGTTTGGAGTCTTTGATGCTGATTCAAATGCGTAATTCAAATACTTACTGGAAAAAAGCATCCGTAAAGGCAACTGTGGATTCTGTATTGTCTTATAATACGAAGCAAGAAGTGTATGACAAGTTGGTGCCACAAGCCAAGCATGTTGAATATCTTTTCCAAGATAGCTTAGATGATAACCTTGAATGGAAGCAAGATGTAGGCGATGAACATCCTTTGAAAAAAGTATCGAATTATATAGATTCTGTATTGAAGAGATATAGGACAAATAATCAAGTCTTTAATTTGGGTGAAAAACTATTAGATTTGACAAAACCACCTTATGGATTATTCCAGTCTTATGGTCCAATGGCGATGGTTGCATTTGCCATGCGTAAATATGTAGGAAAAATATTTGATACTAATGGTAAGCCGAGAACAGCTAAACATTTAGTTGATGATATTGTAGAGATGTTCAAGGTTTGGGAAAGTGGTAAGACTTCTAACAAACTCAACTTTATGTTTGAGAGTAAGGAAGCTGGTAGCATAACAAAAAATCTAATAAAGAGATTTAAGTTAGATAGACTTCCTGGGTATTCTGATGTAAGTAGCTTGACAGATGCACGTTGGGCTATGACTCATGAGTATTCTGCTAGTGTAGGTTATCCTCTTTGGTCATTGAAATATGTGCCAGAGTGTTCTGACGAGAACAGAGAACTGATTGATGGAATCATCAAGGTAATTACCGATTCGGAAAGTGTTAAGAATCCTCAGCTTATGAGTAGAGTTGCTGAAGGATTGAAGAACAATATAGACTTGGGGAATCTCTTGCTGGAGTCAGCCAACAACTTTGAGAAGGGCTTCAAGAATTATGTCATGGGATTGGAATACATCAACATGACGGAACCTGAGTTTGCTGAGGCTAAGGCTTTTCTCGGTGGTCATCTTGAAGGAACTATTGGACTTTGGACAGAACGTGGAGTGGAAGATACTCTTAAAAATTGGCGTTTGGATCAACAGCAAGAACGTCTGAGACAAGAAAATCAAAAACGTTTTGAAGAAGAGCAAAAGAGATATAAGGGTGAAGCTACAACTCAGGGAGGAAACGACAAAGGTGTCTCTACATGGATGAACAATGGTTCGCAAGTTGGAGGCGAAACAGCAACGATGGCTGCTTCTCCACAATTTGAAAGTCAAGTAATGAAGGAGAAGCGAAATGTAATCGCTCGTAAGGTGATGCCTTTGGCTTCTAATCAAATGCTACGTGACTTGCTGCAAGATTTATGTGAAAATGCTGATGAGCAAACCCTTAATATCATATTGAAGCATGTTTGATGAGAATAGATTTAAAACGATAGCTTCCTTTGAAGAACTAAAGGCTCTTGTTGAGGAAGACAAGAACATAAATGGATTGGGAGCGGCTACGGCAAACCGCTACCCAATCCGTTTTGTGCTGTTTGATAACTTCCATGATAGCTTTGAGTTTGTGATGTATATGCTTGAAGAATGTGGAGTGGCGGTTCAGAGTGTGGATAAGTGGATCGACCATGATTATCCAGACTTGATGATAACTTATCAAGAATTGAGTGACGATATTTCTGGTTATATTTCTTCGCTTGGTGGCAAGGATAGTGTTATCACTCCATTCTCAGAGTTGGCTCGATTCTATGATAACCAACAACATCATACATTTGATGCTTTGGTGAAGACCTTAAAATCTATTGAAGCATCGATGGAGGGAGTAGAAAACTCTCAAAGAATCTATATTCCGATTATAGGGTTGGAAGGTAAAATGGCGGCGTTTGAAAACGATACTCAAATCAATGTCTGGCATCTTCATGATGAAGATTCCATAGGTGAGAACTATACGATGATTCTTGTCGATGATGATTCTTGTTATGGAGTGAAGAATATAAAGAATAAAGCTAATGTCGTTCATACGGTAGGAGAGTGGTTGGATATATGGAAGAAGCCTGAGGTGCATCAGAAGGAAACCATCGTTTGTACATCTAAGTCTATATTTGCCAATGCCATGTTCGCCCAACCTGACAATGCATTTACTTATGTTAGTCCACAAAATGCTTACGAGTTTCTGAAGCTTGGATTGCAATTGGATTTAGGTGATATTCCTTATTTTGAGGAGGATGAAGATAATTGGCGATTATTGGCTGAACAAATCGACCTATCTGAAGACTTCGAGTTGTGTTCTTTTGTAGCTCGATATTTTGATGTGAGCGAGATTTTGTCTTACAAGTCTTTCTTGAAAATATGGTTTTCTCATAGCAGTAACTTTGATAGATGGTTGCTATGTTCTTGCTATGTCATGTTGAATAAAGGAGATGGTTTCTTGACAGCTTGCTTGACAAAACTGAATAGTTATTCTAATGCTGATTTATTCACCGAGGTTGCTATGTATATGACCTCTGTGAAAACGGAGATGGATGAGCGACGCTATTGTCTCAATGAGGCTTCTCTCAAAAATGTGAGACTTTCAGAAAACGTGGAAGTTGTAATCGGAAATCGTTTGGAAAATATAGCCAAGCAAAGTGGATATCATGAAGCCATCAAGTATTTCTCTGGCATAACAAACAAGGAGAAAGAGTTGGCTATCGCTTGGCTGGGCAGGGGACTTATTAACTTAAATGAGGTGAAAGCTTTCTTCCCAGATTTGTGTGATTATATGCAAGCGCAGCCATTGCTTACACCTCAATGCCCATGGACTTCTTCCTATATTGACAACTATAAGAAGGCCAAGTTGGGTAATGTCTATACCCAGGAGGTTAAGGAAGTAATAGCTACTTACAATGCAGATAGTATAGCCTTTGACACTTGGTATCAGTCCTTAAAGACGACGGCAACGTTATTATCTGGGCGTAAGGACATTGATGTATATTATTGGATTGATGGATTGGGAGTGGAATGGATTCCATATATTCAAGCAATAATCAATCAACATCAGCAGGATAATATCTATTTAAATGAAACGTTGATAGCGAGGGCTTTGTTGCCGACAACAACAGAAGTGAATAAGAAGGAGCTTCAACGCCTTTCGGAGATAGATATTCAAACTATGAAAGTGGGTGATTTGGATTCTTTGGCTCATCAGTCTACCAATCGTTATCCAGATACAATTATCTCTGAGATGAGAATTGTAAAGGCATCGATTGAGAAAATTATGAGTACTTATGCAGGCAAGAAAGTAGCCATCGTAAGTGATCATGGTCTTACCTATTTGTCTCAGTTGCAGGCTGGATTGAATTTGGCAGGTTTTGAGTCTGACCATCATGGTAGGTTGGCGGTATGCAAAACAGGGAAGGCGACAACAGACAAAAATTATATCATATTGAATGATGGTAAGACTGTCTGTGCCTTGAATCATAAGTCACTTAGTAATAAGGTGCCTCGTGACCAAGGAATACATGGAGGTTGTACTCCGGAAGAGGTTCTTGTTCCAATCTTTGTCATCTCTAACAATCCAAGCAATAGCCATTGGAGTGTAATTATCCTAACTCCGGATGTTTCTGCTACAGACCCTAAGGTAAGATTGAAGATTAAGGGACTGGAGGTATCAGATATACCTTATATTATATATAGGGACAAGTCGTACGCATTGAACAAGGTAGGCGAGGATGAATTCGTTTCGACTTCTCTTGAAGCTGATGAAAAAGAGACGGAATTCAACGTATGTGTTGGTGGAAAGAAAATTGGAAACTGTTCTGTCCACTGGCAAGTTGGCGCAACGGAAGAGGATTTATTTGACTTTTAATCATTGAAGTTTTATGAAAGAAGAATTGCAGCAAAAGGTGAGACAATATTTCTCAGCCATGTCAATATACAAAGACCCAATGGCAACGAACAGTATTTATGCTGGTCGTAATTTGCCTTCGTTTGTCAAGGATTATCTCTTGAAACGCTATTTGAACGTTAGCACTGGTGAGATTGATACCTTAGGGCTTAATGCTTTTTTAGACAAGGTGATTCCTGCCAATGGAGGAACTGTTAAGGATGATATTTTGGCAGGCAAGGAAGTGACATTGTTGGCTCGTTTCTCTATTTACATTGATTTAGTAAAAGGAGAAAAGCAGTTTGCCATCCCTGATTATGGAATCAAGCAAAGGGAGGGAATTATCCCGGACTATGTTTATGCCAAACATCCAGGAGAGTTGGTGGATGGCGAGAAGTGGGGTATCGTAAAACTCTGTTTGTTGCCTGATGATGACAACGACAAGAAAAACCATGTACGCATGGTTGACTTTAAACCATTCAAACCATATAGCTCAGTGGATATAGAGTATTTACGTGAAGCTCGCCAGCATTTCACTAATGAAGAATGGTTTGATGTTCTGTTGTCTGCGATGGAATATGATCCTGATGGCTTTACCTCGATGACTCAGAAGATGGAGTTTTTGACTCGTCTCTTGATATTCATTGAGCCGAGGTTGAATGTGATAGAGTTGGCTCCTAAAGGAACAGGTAAGTCGTATGTGTTCGGCAACTTATCTAAATATGGCTGGTTGGTAAGTGGGGGTAAGGTGACTCGTGCCAAGTTGTTCTATGACAAACAGAAACAACAGAATGGTATTATTAAGAACCATGACTTTACTGTTTTTGATGAGATTCAGACTATTATTTTCCAAGAACCAGCGGAAATTCAGGCTGCATTGAAGGCATATTTGGAGAGTGGTAAGACAACGATTGATAACAATGAATTTACATCGGAGTGCGGATTAATGCTGATGGGCAATATTCCTTTGTCGGCAAATCGTCTGCCTATTTCGCCAAATTATTTTGATTCATTGCCCTGCAATTTTAAGGAGTCAGCATTGCTCGATCGTTTCCATACCTTCATAGAAGGATGGAAGTTACCTCGTGTCAACGATAGTATGATTTTTAAAGGTTGGACTATCAATGTGGAGTATTTCTCTGAGATAATGCACACGATGCGCATTCAAAACTCGTATGGCTTGTTGTTTGATGAATTGGTGGAATTTGAGGCAAAGTCAGATGTTCGTGATTCTAAGGCCATCAAGCGCATTGCTACAGCCTATATGAAGTTGCTCTTCCCTCAATGGCAGAAAGTGGAGGATGTAGATAAAGAAGCATTTGATCTTTATTGTTTGCAACCTGCAGTCTATCGTCGTGGTATTATCAAGGAACAATGCCACTTGATAGACTCTGAGTTTAAGGCAAGGATGCCTGAGGTGAGAGTGAAATAGAAAACTTTTTACTAACTTATAAAAATGTAAGCGTATATGAGTATTTAAACAATATTTATCTTTACCGATGTAGGTGGTATCGTAACAGATATCATTCTCATGTTGGTCTTTGATTTTCGCCTTCCTTGATGCCGTGACCATGGTCGCAATGAAACGGAGGGCTTATGGTGGAAGAGGCTGGGTGCAAATACTATAAACAAAGACTTGCAAGATAGATGTTGTGACATGTTTTTATGAAAAGGGGCTAGGCTACATGTAATATAACAGAATTATCAAACCATTATAAATGAAATAGTTATGAGCAACGATAAAAAAACAATAAAGGAAATGCGGGCAAACGATATGACTCCGGTTTTTCCTACGCATCCTGGAGATGTTCTGAAGAATGAGATAGAATATCGTGGAATTTCTCAGCGACAGTTGGCGGAGGAAATGGGGATTGCCTATTCTGCTCTGAATGAAATTCTGAATGCTCGTCGTCCAGTAACGGAAAAAACGGCCCTGCTCTTTGAGGCTGCACTTGGAGTGAATGCTGAGCCTTTGTTGAAAATGCAGATGAGATATAATCTGCAATCAACAAAAAATGATTCTACCTTTATGGCCAGATTGGCAAAAGTTAGAAGGGTGGCTGCAGCCTTGTAAAAAGAAGTCCTGCAGTTTTTATTCCAATCCACACATTTCAGTAGATTGCTGATAATGGCACAGGCATATACGCTACGCTCCCAGTAGGAAGGTTAATCCGCTGATTCCGATATAGGCATAGATGATGTATTTGAGCAGGGAGCCGCTGAGATGCCTGAACACCCAGGAGCCTATCAGGTTGCCAATGAAGACTCCGGCTATTCCGTAGATATAACCTATGGAGACCGTGGTGGTGAAGAAACCATTGTAGGCTCTTGCCAGTGTCATCATCAGATTGCCTGCCAGAAAATAGGTCTGCGTCATCGCCAGATAGTGTTCCTTGTCTGGCTCTGAACTGACGAAATAGAGTACGGCTGGTGGTCCCTGCATTCCGAAGAATCCTCCCATCAGTCCGCTCAATGTTCCTGCCGTAACCTGCACAGGCAGCGTTGTCTTTACCTTGATGCGCTTGCTGAAGAAGGCGAAGTAGATGCTCACAATGATCAGTGTAATGCCTAACAATATGTTCAGAATATGATATTCCATCCGCCGGAGCACGAAGATGGCTCCGATGGAGATGATGATGAAGGTTAACAGAATGGGCAGCAGCCGCCTCCAGGTGATGTACTTGTATTTCTGAATAACGATGATCAGGGAGGTGGTCATCGCCAGAATGCCCGAGAGGGTTGTTGCCTCACCGAAGGAGGGCATGATAGAGGGGAGCATCGTCATGATGAAGATGCCAAAACCGAAGCCAGTGGTGCGTTGTACAAAACTGGCTCCGATGCTCAACAGAAAGAGTTCTACTACTATCTGATCCATTCTATAGTATTATTTATCTGAGCTTTCTGATAACTCTTGCAGGTTTGCTTTGTGGCAAGCACTGCTATACATACGATAGTTAAGTTACTCGTATGTCTGAGGTTGAATATCGATTGCGAAATTACAACATTTTATTCAATGGTGCAAATACTATAAACAAAAAATGACCCGACATCTCGCTAAATTTAAATTTAGTTTGGTGTCGGGTCTTATTATGAAGTGATTTATCTTTTCTTTATAGAACTTTCTTATGTACGGAAGTTATGGAAGTTTGAACTTACGTATATGAGAAAGTAGAGTCATATTACTCTCTGCATATCAGCGCTTTACTTAATCATGCTGATGCTTCTCTTGAGGAAGGCGTCGAGGGCAGCACCCTTGAGCATGCCGTTCTGCAACAGGGCGAGGTCGATGAGCTGATGTACGATATTGTTGTCCTTAGCGTAATCGGCTATGATGTTGTCGCGCTTCTGCTTCTCGTCGTTCACGGCCTTCTGGGTGTTCTGCAGGTCGTCCTTCTCTTCCTGGGTAATCTCCTCGGGCTTCTTCTTGTCTTGCGACTGGTGCAGAACAGCCAGTCGGGCTTCCTGTCCCTTCAGCTCTGCCAGTACAGGCTTCAATGCCTCGGCTGTATGCTGCTCGGCATCGGCGAGAACCTTCTTCACGAGCTCGTGGTCGCTGTTGAGCACGATGTTGTAGCTGTTGGGCATCTGTCCGTAGAAGTTCATGCCTGCCTGGAACTGGCTCATGGCCTTCATACGTCGCATATACTCGTTCTGAGTGATGAGTACGGGCTGGTTGGCTTCGCCCAGGGCCTGTATCTCTACGAAGAACTCAGTCTTGTCGAGCTTAGGCATCTGTGAGCGGAATACCTGTGACAGATTGGCAGTCTGCTCGTCTGTCAGGTCTGTCTTCTTGGCATCCTCCTTGACGATGAGTCGGTCGATGATGTCGGCATCTACACGTGTGAAGCGCGATTTCTCGAGCTTCTGCTCCAGCATGTTGACCATTGGAGTGTCGAGCTGTCCGTCCATCATGAGTACCGAGTAGCCCTTGTTCTTGGCAGCCTCGATGTAGGAGTATTGTTCCTCCTTGTTGTTGGCGTAGAGGTATACCAGGTTGCCGTCCTTGTCGGTCTGGTTGTCCTTGATGAGGGTCTTGTATTCCTCGAAGGTGAAGTACTTGCCGTCTACGTCCTTGAAGAGGGCGAAGTCCTTGGCGCGGTCGTAGAAGTCTTCCTGCGAGAGCATTCCGTAGTTGATGAAGATCTTCAGGTCGTCCCATTTTTCCTCGTACTCCTTGCGGTTCTCCTTGAAGATGGAGCTGAGTCGGTCGGCCACTTTCTTGGTGATGTAGGTGGCGATTTTCTTCACGTTGCTGTCGCTCTGCAGATAGCTTCGGCTCACGTTGAGTGGGATGTCTGGCGAGTCGATGACGCCATGGAGCAGGGTGAGGAACTCAGGCACGATGCCTTCCACCTGGTCGGTAACGAACACCTGGTTGCAGTAGAGCTGTATCTTGTTGCGCTGCATGTCGATGTTGTTCTTGATGCGTGGGAAGTAGAGGATACCTGTCAGATTGAATGGGAAGTCCACGTTGAGGTGAATCCAGAAGAGGGGCTCGTCCTGCATGGGGTAGAGGGTGCGGTAGAAGTTCTTGTAGTCCTCGTCCTTGAGTGTGCTTGGCGTCTTGGTCCAGAGGGGCTCTACGCCGTTGATGATGTTGTCCTCATCGGTCTCTACGTTCTTGCCGTCCCTCCATTCTGTCTTCTTGCCGAAAGCCACGGGAACAGCCATGAACTTGCAGTACTTGTTGAGCAGCTCCTCTATCTTGTTCTTCTCGAGGAACTCCTTGCAGTCGTCAGCTATGTGGAGCACGATGTCGCTACCACGCTCCGCCTTGTCGGCGTCCTCTATCTCGAAGGCTGGTGATCCGTCGCAGCTCCATTTCACGGCCTTGCTTCCCTCGCGATAGCTCTTGGTGATGATCTCCACCTTGCTTGCTACCATGAATGAAGAGTAGAAGCCGAGTCCGAAGTGTCCGATGATGGCATTGGCGTTCTCCTTGTATTTGTCGAGGAAGTCGGTCACTCCCGAGAAAGCTATCTGGTTGATATATTTGTCTATCTCCTCCTCGGTCATTCCGATGCCGTGGTCGCTGATGGTCAGGGTTCCGGCCTCCTTGTCGAGGGTGACGCGCACGGTGGTGTCGCCTATCTCGCCCTTGAAGTCGCCCTGGGCAGCCAGAGTCTTGAGCTTCTGTGTGGCGTCTACGGCGTTGGATACCATCTCGCGCAGGAAGATGTCGTGGTCTGAATATAAGAATTTCTTGATGACAGGGAAGATGTTCTCTGTCGTTACTCCGATATTACCTTTTTGTGCCATAATATTGATATGTTTATTTAGTTGTTTTTATTATTGTTCGATTCATTCGATTGACCATGTCCTCGCAAAATGTGTGCCAAAAAGGAGGAGCATCAGTCATGTCTTGATTTATTTTTAGCTTTTTGTTCTCTTTTGTTTGGTCGTAGCAACTATTTTTCTTACCTTTGCAACCATCTTTCAAGAAGTGGATGAGTCTTCGACTTATCCCACTGAATTTTGACCATCATGGACTATACAATAACAAAACAAGCTATTATTGCTGATTACTATACATTTCACTACGAGGAGCTTCTTGCCTTCGTGGCATCTCGCCTTCATATTTATTCTGATGAGGCTGAGGATATTGTCCAGAATGTCTTCCTGCGCCTACTGCAAACCGACAAGATGATTACTCCCATTACGCTTCCCTGCCTGGTCTACACCATGGCTCGCCATCTGATATGTGATTTTTGGCGGCACAGGAAGCGGGTAGAAGAGCATGAGCATTTCATACAGGGCAGCATGGGTACGGCAGGTTGTTGCGAGTCGGTCGAGATGGTTTATTCGGTTGTGGAGATTACCGAACTCATGGAGCGTGGCATTGCCCGTCTTAGCGAGAAGCAGCGCAAGGTGTACCGTCTAAACGTGTGCGACGGCATGAAGGTGGGAGAGATTAGCCGTGAACTGGGGCTCAACTACAAGTGTGTGGAAAACCGACTGGGTGCAGCACGGAAGGAAGTGCGGGGCTATATGAAGCGCATGTTGGCATAATCTCCTCTCACACCGAATGCTACGTTTCTCACGCTCGCTCAGAGAAATCTCACACCGAACGCCACGAATTTATCTCCGAATGTTATGTGGAGCAAAGGGCTTGTTTCCTCTTACTCCTTACCCCTCTAATATCTTGATTCTTCGACCTTTAAGGCTGTTGTCTTAACGCCTTAATTCCATTAATTTCTTAACTCCTGAAAGCTCCTCTTTTAACTCCCAAACTGCACGATTGTTTGTTTTTTACAAATAATCGTTCTCTTTTTATAAAGACGATGTGGAAAGAAAGCAGTACTTTTGCAGCGAGAAAAAGAAATAAAAATATTAACGCTTAATATAATAGTATTATGGTTGAAGAAAAGAAATACAGAGTAGAGTCCGACCTTCTGGGTGAACTCAAGGTTCCAGCAGAAGCTCTTTATGGTGTCCAGACACAGCGTGGTATCAACAACTACCACATCTCTCGCAAGACTATGGTCGACAACCCTGACTTCATTATCGCTATCGCTTTCGTGAAGCTGGCTGCCATTGAGACCAATCATTCCTTGGGTGTGATCAACGATGAGATCTCGGGTGCCATCGCTCAGGCCTGCCGAGAAATCATTGAGGGCAAATGGCATGAGAACTTCCCTATAGATATGGTACAGGGTGGTGCAGGTACATCAGTCAACATGAACGCCAACGAGGTGATCGCCAACCGTGCACTCGAAATCATGGGTCATGAGAAGGGCGACTACCAGTATTGCTCACCCAACGACCATTGTAACTGCGGACAGAGTACCAACGATGTTTATCCTACCAGTATCCGTCTGGCGCTCATCCGTATGAACACGCATCTCGTGGGTGCCCTTACAGGATTGATAAGCGCCTTCCGCTATAAGGCTGATGAGTATTCCGACGCCATCAAGATGGGACGCACACAGTTGCAGGACGCTGTGCCTATGTCGTTCGGACAGGAGTTCAATGCCTATGCCAACAATCTGGAGGAGGAAATCCTCAATCTGGAGCGCAACGTGAAACTGCTGCACGAAATCAATATGGGTGGTACAGCCATCGGTACAGGTCTTAACGCTGTTCCTGGTTTCGCCAAGCTTTGTGCTGCCAACCTGAGCAAGTTGACGGGCGAGAACTTCGAGACTGCTACCGACCTTGTTGAGGCTACTCCCGACACGGGTGCCTACGTGAGCTATTCGTCAGCTCTGAAGCGTCTGGCTGTTAAGTTGTCTAAGATATGCAATGACTTGCGACTCATGGCTTCTGGTCCTCGCTGCGGTCTCAACGAGATTAATCTGCCTCCTAAGGCTCCTGGATCTTCTATCATGCCAGGCAAGGTGAACCCAGTCATCCCTGAGGTGACCAATCAGGTTTGCTTCAAGGTAATCGGCAATGACACCACTATCAGCTTCGCAGCAGAGGCTGGTCAGCTGGAGTTGAACGTGATGGAGCCTATCATCACAGAGAGCCTCTTCGAGAGCCTTACATGGATGAAGAATGCCATAGAGACCCTTACCTCGGAGTGCATCCTCGGCATTACTGTGAACAAGGAGCGTTGCTACGAAATGGTAAAGAACAGCATCGGTATCGTAACAGCCCTCAATCCCATCATTGGCTACAAGAAAAGTACCAAAGTGGCTAAGGAGGCTCATGAAACAGGCCGCTCAGTCTACGACATCGTGATAGAGCAGGGCATCATGAGCAAGGAAGAACTCGACAAGGCGCTCGATCCTAACGAGATGCTGCAGTCGCATAAGTTCACTTTGAAATAATGAATGTTTCGCGTTTGTGTTAAAGGTTTTAGTAAAAAGCTATGTTGAAGCCTTCTGCTCCTGCGGCTTTGGTCTCGGCAGGGGCGGGCTTAAGTTTTTCTGAATTAAGGTTGATAATCTTGGGCTGGAGGCATTTTGCTTCCAGCCATTTGGGGTTGAATACTTAGCCATAAAACATTTGGCTTTAACTTCTCTATTTTCTTTGAGTTCTCTATTTGCGAAAGTTGAGTAAATGATAGAAGTTTCGGATAGTGTTAGTCTCTTTACTCATAAGTAGGTATTTAATCGGAATACCTATTTTTAATGACGTACGAAATTTGGAGATATCTCAGATTATATCTATTTTTGCACTCAGAAACAGAATTCGTATAGAGGCGAAAAGTATCGTGCTTCAAGCGGTTTTGTTTATGTTTTATGTAATTAAAAATATTAAAGTATTATGATTATTGAAAATGTTCATGCAAGAGAAATCTTAGATTCCCGCGGCAACCCTACAGTAGAGGTTGAGGTTACATTAAAGTCGGGTATTGTGGGTCGTGCTTCTGTTCCATCAGGTGCGTCGACAGGCGAAAACGAGGCTTTGGAACTTCGTGATGGTGATAAGAACCGCTATGGTGGTAAGGGCGTCTTGAAGGCTGTGGAGAATGTGAACAAGGTGATTGCGCCTGCCTTGGTGGGCTTCTCTGCCTTGGAACAGCGCGCCATTGACTACAAGATGCTGGAACTCGACGGTACCAAGACCAAGTCGAACTTGGGAGCAAATGCTATTCTCGGTGTGTCTCTGGCTGTGGCACATGCTGCTGCCGAGTATCTGCACATCCCCTTGTATCGCTACATCGGCGGTTGCAATACCTACACCCTTCCTGTTCCTATGATGAACATCATTAATGGTGGTGCTCACTCTGATGCACCTATCGCCTTCCAGGAGTTCATGATCCGTCCTGTGGGTGCTCCTTCCGAGAAGGAGGCCATCCGCATGGGTGCCGAGGTGTTCCATGCATTGGCTAAACTGCTGAAGAGCCGCGGCCTTTCTACTGCCGTAGGTGATGAGGGCGGTTTTGCTCCTGCACTCGATGGTATCGAGGATGCACTCGAGAGCATCTGTCAGGCCATTAAGGATGCTGGCTATGAGCCAGGAAAGGATGTGAAGATAGCCATGGACTGTGCTGCCAGTGAGTTTGCCGTTCAGGAGAATGGTGAGTGGTATTATGATTACCGCCAGTTGAAGGATGGTAAGAAGAAGGATCCTAATGGCAAGAAACTGACTGCTGAAGAGCAGATCAAATTCCTGGAAGAACTGATTACCAAGTATCCTATCGATTCTATTGAGGATGGTCTTGATGAGAACGATTGGGACAACTGGGTGAAGTTGACTGCTGCCATTGGCGACCGTTGCCAGTTGGTAGGTGACGACCTCTTTGTTACAAATGTGAAGTTCCTGGAAAAGGGTATCAAGATGGGTGCTGCCAACTCTATCCTTATCAAGGTAAACCAGATCGGTTCTCTTACTGAGACCCTGGATGCTATTGAGATGGCTCATCGTCATGGTTACACTACGGTTACTTCCCATCGCTCGGGTGAAACCGAGGATACTACAATAGCTGATATTGCTGTGGCTACCAACTCGGGGCAGATCAAGACGGGTTCAATGAGTCGTACCGACCGTATGGCTAAGTACAACCAGCTTATCCGCATCGAAGAGCAGTTGGGTAATCGCGCTGCCTATGGCTATAAGAAGTTAAAATAATTGTGGTAGTTTTTTTAAAAAATTAGCGTAATCCTTTCACCATGACAATACACGATTAGAATAGAATAGATCAGATATACGAGAATACATGGGCATGGATGGCTGAGAGAGTTGTCCATGCTTTTTTTCGTTTTTTATGTCACTAATGTAATTTCCCGAAACCCATGCTCATGGCTATCAGAAGCAAGCTACTTATGCCCTTCTCTTAGGTTTCATCACCTTTCATCGTCTTTCTCTGCCTTTGTTTCTGTAGGCGAGGGGAGTCATGCCGGCACGCATTTTGAAGAAGTTGGTGAGGGCGCTCTGGTCACTGAAACTCAGGGCGTCGGCTATTTCGCCAATCGACATGTCGGAATGGGAGAGGAGGTTGCAGGCTTCCTTGTAGATGAGCGAGGTGACGTGCTCGTTGATGGTAGAGCCGCTTATCTCCTTGACCAAGCGCGAGAGGTAGGCCGTGGAGACATTCATATTGCTGGCATAGAAACGGATCTGGCGCTCCTTACGGAAGTTGCGGTACAGGTGATGGAGGAAGATTTCGTACACCTCCTTCTTGTGCTTGAAGTCATGGGAGATGGATCGTTCCTCGTAGGGCAGCTCCTCGAGGATGAGGCGAAGCACGTTGAACATCGACTGAATCATCTCTACCTTGTTGATGTGTTGATGGCGCACGATGTTGTGAATGATGTTGAACACATCGCTCACACTCTTGTGCTTCTCCTCCGTGAGGTGGTAGATGGTGTTTTCGTCCACCATGTCGGTATCTACGAGAACACATTCTGCCTTGAAGTCAGGCGTCAGTTCTATCTCGTTGATGACGTGTCGTGAGGTCATGACGAGGAGGCTGTCAGCGTTGAGCGTCTTCCTCTCGTCTTGTTCGTTGATGACTACGGTGGCAGTGCCTTTCCTGATGAGCAGGAGTTTGGTGAAGAGTGTGCGCTGTTGCACCATTTCCTTGAAATGATGGAGCACATCGACACCCGTAGGTTGGGTGAACCCTACTGAAAAATAGGCGGCATAAGCGCCAAAAATGTCTGTCAACTGATATTTATTGGCAAACTCTTCCAGGTTGTATATCTGTTGATGTTTCACGGTTATGTGGTTTTAAGTTATCATTTTTTTACTTGTTACTTGGCTTCTTCCATTTTTCTGAGTTCTTTCTCAAACCGTTGCCAGTAGAGGACGCCGGCGATGGTGAGTCCGAAGGGGAAGGCTATCCAGATGCCCAGGATACCCATGCCGAGGGGGAATCCGAGGGTATAGCCCATAGGTAGGGAGATGACGAAGTAGGCGATGAAGGCGTAGAGCACCATAGGACGCACGCAGGCGATGCCGCGAAGAGCATTGGCAAAGCTGTATTGCAGTCCGTCACCAAACTGATAGACCATCATCATGATGATGAGCAACGCCACGTATTGCTGCACCTCCACGTTGTCGTTGAACCAGCCTCCTATCTGATGGCGCAGGAGCAGTACGGGCAGACCCATACAGATGGAGAACATCAGGTTGAGTCGCCAGCCGTCATAGGCATTGCGGCGAACCGCCTGATAGTCTTTCTGACCAACGAAGTGGCTTACACGGATGGCCATGGCGGCAGCCATACCCGAGAGTACGAGATAGAAGAGCTGGGAGAGGGTGATCATCACCTGGTGGGCTGCCAAAGTTATGGTTCCGAGCCATCCCACCATCACACAACTAAGGGTGAAAGCCGACGACTCCATGCCCAACTGCAGGGCTACTGGCCATCCTAAGCGGTTCATCTCGCGGAAGTCGGCCTTGGTGATGCTGCTATGCAAAATGTCGTGACGGTACTGGGCGAACTTCTTCCTGCCTATCACGATTCCCACCATGGCTGCTGCCATGAGCACACGGCTCAGCAAGGTAGAGATTCCGGCTCCGAGAAGTCCCAGTTCGGGGAATCCTGCCACACCATAGATGAGCAGCCAGTTGCCGAAGATGTTGACCACGTTGCCTGCTATCATCACCCACATCGCCACACGCGTCTCTGCCACGCCATCAAGAAATTGCTTCATGGTGTAGAATATGCCCATGAAGAGTACCGAGACGAGGTTGACGATGAAGTAGGGACGGATGAGGGCGAGCAGCTCTTCGGGTTGTCCTATGTGCGAGAGGTTGAGGTAGAGCACCACAAGCGCTAAGGAGAGAAGGGTGCCCGTAAGCATATTGGCAAAGAGCGAGTTGCGCACCTTCTGTCCGATGCTGTCGGTACGTTCCTCGCCATAGAGTCGGCCGATGATAGGAGTCAGACCATAGGTGAAGCCCATATACATGACGAACACCAGGGTATAGATGTTGTTGACAAGTCCTGCTGCAGCCAGTTCTTCCGTGCTGTGGTGACCTATCATGATGGTGTCGGCGAAGCCTAAGATGATGGTTCCTAACTGTCCTATGACGATAGGTATGCCAATGCTTAATAGATTTTTATAATAATGTCTTTGTGTTCCTGTATTTTTTTTGCTCATATATAACATCTTGTCTTACTTATGCAAAGATACAACGTTTTCTTGTAACATACAAAAAAAATGCAGAAAATGTGTAGTCTCTTAGTTTCTTTATGAAAGTCTGGAGAATAGAAAGCTATTGAGTTGTCGCTGGGTTCAGAAGGTTAAGATGAGTATAAACGAAAAACAGGACAGTGTGTCGGTCGTGACACCTGTCCTGTTGTATGATGTACTGAGGCTCTGTTGCCTTAAAAATCTTTATCGGCAGTAAGATTCTGTTTTACCTTTTTTACTTTTTTACCTTTTTACCTTTATTACAATCCTCTTGCTTTGAGCAGGCCAGAAGCATCTGGTTGCTTCATGCCAGTGAAGTCGGTAAACATTTCGAGCTGATCCTTGGTATTGCCGCGGCTGAGAATCTTGGTGCGGAAAGCCTGACCAACAGCAGGGTCGAGTGCACCATGCTGAGCGAAGTAGTCGGCTACGTTGACAGCGAGAACCTCTGTCCACAGATAGCTGTAATAGCCTGCTGCATAGCCACCTCCCCATACGTGGTTAAAGTAAGTGGTAGAGTATCGTGGAGGTATCTGAGTATTGAGAACTCCTGCCTTGAAGAGAGCTTCTTTCTCGAAGGCTCCAGCCATGTAGGCAGAAGGAACCTGTTCGGGAGTCAGTTCGTGCCAAGCCAGGTCGAGACAGGTGGCAGCCAAGTTCTCGCCCAAGGAATAGGCTGTCTGGAAGTTGATGCTCTTGAGCATGCGTTCCTTCAGGGCTGCTGGCATAGGAGCGCCTGTTTCGGTATGACGGGCAAAGTGGTCGAACACCTCAGGAATGGAAGCAAACGACTCATTAAACTGCGAAGGCATTTCTACGAAGTCTCGCGCTACGGCTGTACCGGAAAGGGTGTTGTACTGGCAGTCGGAGAGTATGCCGTGCAGGGCATGACCGAACTCATGGAACATGGTGCAAACCTCGTCCCAGGTGATGAGTGAAGGCTGTCCTTCGGGAGCCTTGGCGTTGTTGCATACATTATATATGATAGGCAACTGACCGCGCTGTCTGCTCTGCTTGGCGAAAGCGCTCATCCATGCGCCACCTCGCTTGGTAGGACGGCGGAAGAAGTCGCTATAGAAGAGAGCTAATGGCTTACCGTTCTTGTCGCTCACCTCAAACACCTTCATGTCGGGATGATAGGTTGGGATGTCCTTGCGCTGTTTGAAGTTAAGACCATATACCTTGTGGGCTGCATAGAACACACCGTTGATCTGTACGCTGTCGACGTTGAAATAAGGTTTGATCTCGTCGTCTGTAATGTTGAGGAGTTCCTTCTTCATCTTTGCGGAATAGTAGAATCGGTCGTAGGGCTGCAGCTTGAAGTCCTTACCCTCCAGTTTCTGAGCGTATTCTTCGATAGCCTTGGTCTCTGCCTCAGCCTTGGGAGCGTATTCCTTGATGAGCTGTCCCAGGAAGCTGTTCACGTTCTGACTGTTCTTTGCCATGGTCTTCTCGAGCGAGTAGTCGGCATAGTTGTTGTAGCCCATGAGCTGTCCCTTCTCGGCACGCAACTTGGCTATTTCGGTAACGATAGGGAAGGTGTTGAACTCTGGATTGGTGGCATCGCCACGATGGATACTTGCCTCGTACACACGGCGGCGAAGGTCGCGGTTGGCAAGGGAGGCGAGGATAGGCTGCTGGGTAGTGTTGATGATTACCACGCAGTAAGGAGCCTTACCGCCACGGCTCTCTGCATCTTTCTTGCACTGAGCTATATCAGCATCGCTCAGGCCAGCCAACTCGTCCTTGCTCTGTACCCATACCACAGCATTGTTGGTGGCTGCAGGCAAGAGGTTGTCCCATTGCTCCTGCAGTTGCGAGATGCGGGTGTTGATCTGCTTCATGCGCTCCATCTTCTCTGCCGACAGCAAGGCGCCAGAGCGAACAAAACGCTTGTAGGTCTGCTCGGTCAGGCGAAGATCTTCTCCCTTGAGTTTTTTCAGTTCGTTGTCGTAAACGAACTTGATGCGGTTGAAGAGTTGCTTGTTGAAAGAAATCTCGTTGTCCAGCTCGGTAAGCAAAGGCATCACCTTCTTCTGAGTTTCGGCAATGCCAGGAGTTTTGTGGGCGCTGGTGAGTCCGAAGAAGACGTTGCTCACACGGTCGAGCAGGAGTCCGCTCTCTTCGAAAGCGAGGATGGTGTTCTGGAAGGTTGGTTTCTTCTTGTTGTTGACAATCTTCTGGATGTTCTCACGCTGGCTCTTGATGGCTATCTCGAAGGAAGGAAGATAGTCGCTCTCCTGAATCTTGCTGAAATCGGGAGCGCCGAAAGGCAGAGTGCTCTTTACGAGAAGCGGATTATGGGTGGAAGAACTGGCACCAGCGGATTGGGCAAACGTATTGGCTGGCATCTGCAGGAGGGCAGTGGCCAGGCCGAAGGTAAGTAATGTCTTGTTTAGTCTCATGTTGGTCTTTTCCTGCAAAGTTACGACTTTTTTTCGATAAACATGCTAAAACGCATAAAAAAAGCCGAGAGGACAAAAAAATCCTCTCGGCTTGCATTATATTACTGATATAGAAGAATCAGATTAGATTTCCTCGCTCCAGTCCTCCTGGCTCTTGCGAACGTAAGTCTGGTAGCGGAGCTTAGCCATCTTCTCTGCCTGAGAGAAGAGCTCATCAGCCTCCTTAGGGAATGCCTTCTGTACAGAGAGGTAACGAACCTCACCGAGCAGGAAGTCGCGGAAGTTCTCCCAGTTAGGAGCCTTTGAGTCGAGTGTGAATGGGTTCTTACCCTCATCAGCCAACAGTGGGTTGTAACGCCACAAGTGCCAGTAACCGCACTCAACAGCCAACTCTTCCTCGTGCTGTGAACGACCCATTCCGCCCTTACGCTTCAAACCGTGGTTGATACATGGTGCGTAAGCGATGATGAGTGATGGACCTGGATAAGCCTCAGCCTCACGGATAGCCTTCAATGTCTGAGCATTGTCAGCACCCATAGCTACCTGAGCTACATAGATGTAACCGTATGTAGTCTGCATCAAACCGAGATCTTTCTTGCGGATACGCTTACCCTGAGCAGCGAACTGTGCGATGGCACCGAGTGGTGTAGACTTAGAAGACTGACCACCTGTGTTAGAGTAAACCTCAGTATCGAGTACCAGGATGTTAACATCCTCACCAGAAGCCAATACATGGTCGAGACCACCGTAACCGATATCATAAGAAGCACCGTCACCACCGATGATCCACTGTGAACGCTTAACGAGGTAGTGATCCAAAGTCTTGAGCTCCTTGCAGATTGGGCAACCCTTCTCAGCGCCGGCAGCGATGAGAGGCTTCAACTCTGCAGCAGCCTCCTTAGAACCCTCTGAATCGTTCATGTTAGCAACCCACTTGTCAGCAGCTGCTACGAACTCAGCAGGGACATGCTCGTTAGCCTTAGCCTCCTCGAGCAAGTGAGCGATGCGCTCCTTCATCTTCTTGTTACCCATTACCATACCGAGACCGAACTCGCAGAAGTCCTCGAACAATGAGTTGTCGAATGCAGGACCCTGACCCTTAGCGTTCTTTGTATATGGAGTAGATGGGATAGAAGCTGAGTAGATAGAAGAACAACCAGTAGCGTTAGCGATCATCTGACGATCACCGAAGAGCTGAGAAATCAACTTAACGTATGGAGTCTCACCACAACCAGAGCAAGCACCAGAGAACTCGAACAATGGCTGAGCGAACTGAGAGTTCTTAGGACTCTGCTTGATGTCAACGAGATCCTGCTTAGAAGCAACGTTGTGTACGAGGTACTCCCAGTTAGCTGCTTCCTTGACCATATCCTCTGCGTCAACGTTGAATGGAACCATAGTCAATGCCTTCTCACCCTTCTTACCTGGGCAGACGTCAGCACAGTTACCACAACCAAGACAGTCGAGTACTGAAGTCTCGATGCGGAAGTGCATGCCAGCCAAAGCCTTAGGTGCCTTCACATCCTGAGTCTCGAGACCCTCGATGCCTGCGAGCTCCTCGTCGGTCAATACGAATGGACGGATAGCTGCGTGAGGACAAACGAATGAACACTTGTTACACTGGATACAGTTCTCTACGTTCCATACTGGTACGAATGCCTCAACACCACGCTTCTCGAATGCTGCAGTACCATTCTGCCATGTACCGTCAACTGTATCGTGCTTAACGAAATCAGAAACCTTCAAGAGGTCACCTGCCTGGCCGTTGATAGGACGAACGAGCTCCTTAACGAATGCTGGAGCGTTATCCTCCTTAGCCTCATCGTCAGCGAGGTTAGCCCAAGCTGGATCTACTGTCAACTGCTTGTACTCACCACCACGGTCAACAGCGCCGAAGTTCTTGTCAACAACGTCCTGACCCTTCTTAGAGTAAGACTTAACGATGAATGCCTTCATCTGCTCTACAGCGAGATCCAAAGGAATAACCTCTGTGATACGGAAGAATGCAGACTGGAGGATGGTGTTGGTACGGTTGCCGAGACCAATCTCCTGAGCAATCTTAGTTGCGTTGATATAGTAAACTGTGATGTTGTTCTTAGCGAAGTAACGCTTTACCTTGTTAGGGATGAAGTTAACCAACTCCTCGCCGTCGAAGATAGTGTTCAACAGGAAGAAACCGTTCTTACGCAAACCACGTGTTACATCGTACATGTGGAGGTAAGCCTGTACGTGGCAAGCTACGAAGTTAGGAGTATTTACCTGATATGCGCTGTGGATAGGGCTGTCGCCGAAACGCAAGTGAGAGCAGGTGAAACCACCAGACTTCTTAGAGTCGTAAGAGAAGTATGCCTGGCAATACTTGTTGGTATTGTTACCGATGATCTGAACTGAGTTCTTGTTAGCACCAACAGTACCGTCGGCACCCAAACCATAGAACTTAGCCTCGAACAAGTCGTCGCCACCCATTGGGATCTCCTCCTCTTCTGGGAGAGAAGTGAATGTAACGTCATCAACGATACCTACAGTGAAGTGGTTCTTTGGCTGTGGCAACTCGAGGTTCTTGAATACAGCAACAATCTTAGCTGGAGTTGTATCAGAAGAACCGAGACCGTAGCGACCGCCAACGATCAATGGCTTGCGCTCGTCATCGTAGAGAGCAGACTTAACGTCGAGGTACAATGGCTCACCCTCTGCACCTGGCTCCTTAGTACGATCGAGAACAGCGATACGCTTAACTGTAGCTGGGATAGCCTTCTTCAAGAAGTCAACAGAGAATGGACGGAAGAGGTGAACTGCAACCATACCAACCTTCTTGCCCTGCTTGTTCAAGTAGTCGATAGCCTCGCGAGCTGGCTCAGTAGCAGAACCCATCAGGATGATGATGTTCTCCGCATCCTCAGCACCATAGTAGTTGAAGAGGTGATACTCACGGCCAGTGATCTTAGTCATCTCCTGGCAGTACTTCTCTACTACCTCAGGAATTGCATCGTAGTAAGAGTTGCAAGCCTCACGGTGAGTGAAGAATGTCTCTGGGTTCTCTGCGGTACCGCGAGTAACAGGACGCTCAGGAGTCAATGCACGGTTACGGAAGTCCTCGATGTACTCTTCCTTAACCAATGGACGGATGTCTTCCATATCCATCTCCTCGATCTTGTGGTACTCGTGAGAAGTACGGAAACCATCGAAGAAGTTAATGAAAGGAACCTTTGTCTCCAATGTAGCCAAGTGAGGAACTGCAGAAAGGTCCATTACCTCCTGAACAGAACCAGAGCAGAACATAGCGAAGCCAGTCTGACGACAAGCCATAACGTCCTGGTGGTCACCGAAGATACAAAGAGAGTGAGAAGCCAATGTACGAGCTGATACGTTGAACACGCAAGGGAGCAACTCACCAGCGATCTTGTACATGTTAGGAATCATCAACAACAAGCCCTGAGAAGCAGTGTAAGTTGAAGTCAAGGCACCAGCCTGAAGAGAACCGTGAACAGCACCAGCAGCACCAGCCTCAGATTCCATTTCCTGGATAGAAACTCGCTGACCGAAGAGGTTCTTACGACCTTTGGCAGCCCATTCATCTACATGCTCCGCCATTGGTGATGATGGAGTGATAGGGTAGATGGCAGCAACCTCAGTAAACATGTAGCTTACATGAGCGGCAGCTGTGTTACCATCACAAGTGATAAATTTTTTTTCTTTAGCCATTTTACTTTTAGATAAAATATTAAAAATGTTTTGTATACTTATTTTATTTTTGTCTTAATAGTCTTGCTTTGCTTTTATTTTTCCTTCGAGGTGTAAACTCTGAGGCTTTTCTTCGAGACCTTTCTTGTTGCGCTTTCCTTTTAGTAAAGGAATCCCAATAGCCAGAGCGGTATTCTGTTGTCCTTTCCCACTTCGGTGTTGTAACGGGCGTAGATGGTGTCGGGGTTATACCTTAATTTATTAGTAGCCTGGGCGTCGCATATGCGGAACTTCCTGTTACCGTCCACCATATAGAAATGGTCGTGTCCGCCCTGATGCACCTTATGGTCTTTCCACATGGAGTTGACAAAGAATGTTTCCATCACTTCCTGTTCGTCTATCTGCAGGGGAAAGATGGCGTACATCAGATTAGGATTATGCAACATCACCTTGGATGGCTTTTTGGGGAACTCTTGATTGTCTGGATAAATCATGTTGATGAGTCGTGCGTCTGCGAGATACTTGATGTAGTTCATCACCGTGGCACGGCTGGTCTCTATGCCTTCAGCCAACTGACTGATGTTAGGCGCCTTGGCTCCCCCTACAGCCAACTGGTAGAAGAGTCGCTTAATTTTAGTGAGGTACTTCAGTTCTATCTGTTTGATGAGCAGAATGTCCACCTCGGTCATCATATTCATGGTTTTGAGCAGGTTCTCGGTAAAGTTGCGCTGCTCCAGGAAGAAGGGGTAGAAACCATGGTGCAGATAGTCCTTGAAGTATTTCATCGGACTCACCTTGGGCAGGATCTGCTTGATGATGTGCTCGTGGTTCTGCAGGATGTCCTCCAACTCGTATGGCTGGAAGTTGTTGCCTGTCTGCAGGTTGATGAACTCGCGGAAGGAGAAACCACGCAGGTTGTAACTCTTCACGATGCCGTTGAGCTCAGGATTCTCCTCTTTCAGTCGCATCACGCTCGAACCAGTAAAGACGATCTTCAGTTCGGGATAGAGGTCGTAGCAACGACGAAGCTCCTTGCTCCAGTCTGGCTGTTTGAAAACCTGGTCGATAAGCAATGTGCGTCCGCCCTGTCTGACAAAGTCGCCGGCAAAGTCGGCTATTCCACGTCCTTGGAAGTAGAAGTTGTTCATGTTCACAAAGAGACATTTGTGGTCGTCAGCACCAAACTTTTCCTTGGCATATTGCAGTAGGAAAGTAGTCTTTCCGACTCCTCGTGTACCCTTGATACCAATCATGCGGTCGTTCCAGTCAATCTCATCCATTAGGGTGCGACGAACCGGAGCGTTGATGTGCTCGACCAGATATCGATGTGTTCTGAAGAAAGCCTCTTCCATGAGTTTATGTTCTTTCGTATTGTTTTTAATAGTGCAAAGGTAATATTTATTTTCTAAATTGCAAACTCAAGATAGCAAAAAACAACTTTTTTTTCATTATTTAGCACTAATCTAAGTAAAATGAGGCAAAATATAGCGAGATTTTAGTAACTTTGCACTCATGAAGTTGCATATTTTCAATCCAGACCACGATTTGGCGTTAGCTGCCAACCAAAAAATATTCACCGCACCCCATGCTGGTCGTCTCCTTCGGGGCGACCTGTCTTTCATTCCTGCCTTATGGGCTGACGATGGAGATTTGGTGCTGGTCGACGACATAGACAATGCCCGCGACAAGGTGCGTCATCTCTGCGGTTATGAGAACCAGGACAGGGTGGAGTTCGTCACCAAGTTGCAGTTGCAGAAGATATTTGCCGATACCATGTCGGTGGACAGCATTCATCCCTGGGGCTGGAATCTCTCGCTCAAGGAGGAGTTGCGCCGCATAGGTTGCCCTGACATGATGCTTCCTACCGATGAAACCATGCAAAAGATAAGAGAACTGAGTTCTCGCCAATGGGCATCTACGCATCTGCAGAGCGACGTGAAGTTTGTGTCGAACCTGCAGGATCTTGTCCTTCTGGTGCAGCAAATGCAGCGGGCTGTAGTCAAAGCTCCTTGGAGCAGCAGCGGCAGGGGCGTGCGCTATCTCACAGCTCAGATGTTGCAAGACCCAGGCTTCTCGCGCTGGGTTGAACGTATCATCGAAAAACAGGGCGGTGTCACAGTAGAGCCCTATTATAATAAGGTGAAAGATTTCGGTATGGAGTTTGAAGCCATCGACGGACAGATTGTTTATCGAGGACTGTCTCTTTTCCAGGTTGCGAAGAATGCCTATACGGGCAATGTGCTTGCATCGGAGGAAGAGAAGGAGGAAATGCTGCAGTCTTATGTCAGCCATGAGCAGTTGGAAGCCATCAGCCAGCATGTCTGCGAGGTGATGCAGCCTGCTCTGAAGGGAGTCTACAGCGGTCCGTTCGGAGTTGACATGATGGTGTGCGCCAAAGAGCCCGGAAGCAAGGATGTCTTTATCAATCCCTGCATCGAACTCAATCTACGTCGCACGATGGGACATGTCGCCTTGGCTCTCAGTGGTCATGGTGAGCATCCTCTACGCATGATGCAGGTTCTCTTTGATGGTAATCGCTATCATCTGATTGTAAGAAAGATAGAGCAGAATACTAAACAAAATGTTTAATATGTAACTTCTTTCACCAAACAATATGTTTACTACGTTATTTCTTTAAATAAATAAAATATCATTCAGATAAACTATTTTTTAACAAACTAAATCTTTTCATAACCAATGAAGAAAAAACTAATCGTATTATTTCTTGCATCGGCATCTTTAGGTGCCTTTGCTCAGACAGCCAAACCTTACGTGTCGCAGGTATGGAATCCGGACAATGGTAACGGAACTTATACCAATCCTGTAATTAATGCAGACTATAGTGACCCCGACGTGGTGGCTGTAGGTGATGACTATTACCTCACAGCCAGCAGTTTCAACTGTATTCCTGGTCTGCCCATCCTCCACAGCAAGGACCTTGTCAACTGGGAACTCATCGGACATGCTGTCACCAAGCTCCAGCCTGAGAGCGAGTTCGATAAGCCCTCGCATGGCAATGGTGTGTGGGCTCCCTGCATCAGTTATCATAATGGCGAGTTCTATATCTATTGGGGTGACCCCGATTACGGTGTGTTCATGGTGAAGACCAAGAATCCAGCCGGCAAATGGGACGATCCAGTGTGTGTGATTCCTGGCAAGGGAATGATCGACACCTCTCCTCTGTGGGACGAGGACGGCCGCGTGTACTTGGTGAATGGCTGGGCCAATTCGCGCAATCGCTTCGCATCTGTCATCACTGTTCGCGAGTTGAATGCCGAAGGAACCAAGGCCATCAGCGATCCTGTCATAGTCTTCGACGGCAACGGAACAGAGAATCGCACTTGCGAAGGTCCTAAGTTTTATAAGCGCAACGGCTGGTACTGGGTGATGTTCCCTGCCGGAGGTGTTCCTACAGGTCATCAGATTGCCATGCGCTCCAAGTCGCCTTTCGGTCCTTACGAGGCTAAGAAGGTGCTTGCTCAGGGCAAGAGCAAAATCAATGGCCCTCATCAGGGCGGATGGGTTCATACAAAATACGGCGAAGACTGGTTCTTGCATTTCCAGGACAAGGAAGCCTACGGACGTGTGGTTCACCTGCAGCCTGTCACCTGGAAGGACAACTGGCCTGTGATGGGCAAGGTGCCAGCCAAGGGCTATTGCGGCGAACCTTACGAGACTTATAAGATGCCTAAGGCCGCCGTTCATGTGAACGTAAACCCTGTGGAGAGCGATGAGTTCAATGAAACTAAGTTGGGCCTTCAATGGCAATGGCACGCCAACTACCAGCAGTGGTATGGAATGCCAACCTCGATGGGCGTGATGCGCGTCTATACCGACAAGAACGACGGAACCATCTGGCACACGCCCAACCTGTTGTTGCAGAAAACTCCAGCCGACAACTTCACAGTCACCGCCAAACTACAGCTTACTGCCAAGGACCAGAACCAGATGGGCGGTATCATCATGATGGGCCTCGACTACACGGCATTGGTAGTCAAGCGAGTGGGCGATGAGTTCCAGTTGCAGCAGATTACCTGCAAGAATGCCGACAAGGGCAAGCCCGAGACTGTGAAGGTTCTCGACACGCTGAAGCCAAGTTTGGTAGACCAGATAGACTATCAGCCAGCCATCCACGAGCAGGCTTATATGCGAATGGTGGTACACCAGGGCAAGATGCAGTTCTATTTCTCCCAGAATGGCAAGTCGTACAAGAAGGTGGGCGATGAATTTACCATGCGCGAAGGCAAGTGGATTGGAGCCAAGGTAGGACTCCTCGCCAAGGAGCCCGAAGGCAAGACCAACCGTGGTTGGATAGATGTGGACTGGTTCCGCATCACCAAATAATAACGTAAAAGCAAAAAAAGTTGAAACTACATCGAATATCCATATTGTTTGTCCCCCTCGTGTTGGGTGCGTGCTCTGTGAGTAAGCATGTTCCCGAAGGCGAATATATCCTTAACAAGGTGGAGGTAAAGAGCGACGATAAATCCTACGATGCTTCGTCGCTCAAACCCTATGTCCGTCAGAAGGAAGCCCCCAAGATCTTCTCGCTTTTCAGAAATCCCTTCAGCCGCAAGCCCGTCATCTTTGATACGTTGCAGGCACGCCTGTCGTGTCAGGACCTCCGTGTGGCGATGCAGAACCAGGGATTCCTGCAGGCAGGAGTCTCGCTTTTCACCACTACGAAGGGCAAAAAGCTCGATGCCCAGTATCTGTTGCATCCAGGAGAGCCATTCCGGATAGGCAAGATGACCTATGTGGTCGACGACGACGAGGTGCGCAAGGTGCTGAGTCAGGGCGATGAGAGTCAGCGCTTGCTGAAGCCAGGAATGCGTTTCAGTGTAGAGGCGCTCGATGCCGAGCGCAAGCGTATAGCAAGACTCTTGGCAGACAGTGGATATTTCCGTTTCAACAAAGACTTCATTCAGTATGACGCCGACACCATCTCCGGCGAGAAGGATATCGACCTGAAACTCCATCTCCTGAAGTACAAGGCAAGCAGCAACCAGCCTGCCACCGTCCATCCGCGATACTGGATTCGTCAGGTCAACTTCTTGAGCAATGACAGTCTGCCCATCCATCTGCGCCACCAGGTGTTGCTCAACGCCACAGCCGTGAAGGAAGGAAAGCCCTACAGCGCTTCCGACCTGCAGCGTACGTACAACAACTTTGCCCGTCTGCAGGCTGTGAAGTATACGAGCATACGTTTCGTAGAAGTGCCCGACACCAATCAGCTGGACTGCAACATACAGATAAGCACCAATAAGCCCCACACCCTGTCGTTTCAGCCCGAGGGCACCAATACGGCAGGCAACCTGGGAGCAGCAGCCTCGCTTACCTATACCAACCGTAACCTGTTCCATGGCAGCGAACAGTTCAGCATTGAACTGCGTGGAGCCTACGAGGCCATCAAGGGACTGGAGGGCTACACCGACCAGAACTACATCGAGTATTCGGCAGAAGCCAAGTTGATGTTCCCGCGATTCTTAGCACCATTCCTGTCGAAGAGCTTCCGTAGGAGACAGACGGCAAGTTCTGAGCTCTCTGTGAGTTGGGACATGCAGAACCGTCCCGAGTTCTATCGCAGGGTGTTCTCTACAGCCTGGCGCTATCGCTGGGCAGAACCCAGACACCATCTCAACTGGCGCATCGACCTGCTCGATCTCAACTATGTGTATATGCCGTGGATTTCTCCTACCTTCAAGAATGACTACCTCGACGATGCAGACAATCGTAACGCCATCCTGCGTTACAACTACGAGGACCTTTTCATTATGAAGATAGGTTTTGGTATTACATATAATAATGGTATAGACGCCATGAGGGCAAATATCGAGACAGCAGGCAATCTGCTCAACGGAGCAGCCAAGGCGTTCGGACTGAAGAAGAATGGAGAGGGTCAGTACACCTTATTTAATATAGCCTACGCTCAGTATGCCAAGTTTGATTTCGACTACACCCATCTGATGCAGTTTGACAAGCGCAACGCCCTGGCGCTGCATGCAGGCTTCGGCATAGCCTATCCTTATGGCAACAGCCGAGTGCTGCCTTTCGAAAAACGATATTTCTCGGGTGGAGCCAACTCCGTGCGAGGATGGGGTGTAAGAGAGTTGGGACCAGGAAAGTTTAGAGGTACCGACGGCCGTATCGACTTCATCAACCAGACGGGCGATCTGAAGCTCGACCTCAATGCCGAGTACCGCACGTCTTTGTTCTGGAAGTTCCAGGGTGCGTTCTTCGTTGATGCCGGCAACATCTGGACCCTTCGTTCCTACGATGAGCAGCCAGGCGGACAGTTCAAGTTGGATGAGTTCTACAAGCAGATAGCTGTGGCTTACGGCTTGGGAATACGCCTTAACTTCGACTATTTCATCCTGCGTTTCGATATGGGTATGAAAGCCATCAATCCCGCCTATGAGAACGAGCAGGAGCACTGGGCAATCATTCATCCACGACTCAGTCGCGACTTTGCGTTTCACTTCGCAGTGGGCTTCCCATTCTAACCATCCATCTTCCGTCTCTCTTTACCATGGGGAGGCAGAAGTTGGCTTCCTCTGTCAGTCGGGCAACCTTTCCTATGGTGTCCATCTGCAGAAAGTCAGAAACCGTTATTTCTATTGTGGCAAGCGAATCATTGTCTTGCCATTCGATGTCGCCCAGTTCAATCTGGGCGTCTTCGTTTTTAGCACGCAGCGAGTCGACATCCGCCTGGTGCACATTGCTGGCAGCAAACCTCAGCCATTTCTCCGACTCGGGCGTGCAGTAACGCAGCGCTTTCTCGAAGTGCCAGTTGTAGTAGTTCACGGCGAAGGAGTCGGCATCCATTCGCAGTTGTTCCTCTTCGCTCAGTTCGTGCTTGCAAGAAGAACCTGCCATCATCATCATGCCGCTCACGGCAGCCAATAGGATCCATCGAAGATAAATTCTTCTTGTTCTCATATCAGTATCTTTTTAAATTAGCTTAAAAACGCCACAAAGGTAAGAAAAAACTTTGTAATTAGAATCTTTTTAGCTAACTTTGCATGAAAATAAAAATTAAGATGCTAAGATTTATTTCCTTCGGCAGCGGAAGTAGTGGTAATTGCTACTATCTTTTTACTGAGACGGATTCACTATTAATAGATGTGGGAGTAGGAATAAGGACACTGAAAAAGCACTTTCATAACTATGGATTGAGCTTCGAGGATGTGCACAACATTCTTATCACCCACGACCATGCCGACCATGTCAAGTCTGTGGGAAGCCTAAGCAATGATTATCACTTGCCTGTTTATACAACTCGTAAGGTGCATAGTGGCATTGAGAACAACTATTGTGTTCGCAAGAAGATCAATGGTGCCAATGTGCATGTCGTAGAGAAAGGTGTGCCCTTCGTGCTGGGTGAGTTTCGCATTACTCCCTTTGGTGTTCCGCACGACAGTACCGACAATGTGGGCTATCAGGTTGAGTGTGGTGGTGTCACCTTCTGTCTCATTACGGATGTGGGCCATATCACCGACGAGATGAAGGCCTTCATCGGTCGTGCCAATTATCTTGTTTTAGAGGCAAATCACGATGAGGAGATGTTGAAGCAGGGACCTTATCCTCAGTATCTTAAAGATCGTATTCTTGGTCCTAATGGTCATCTGAGTAATACTTCATGCGGTAAGGCTCTGGCAGAGAATGCAACAGAAGCTTTGCGCCATGTTTGGTTATGCCATTTGAGCGAGGAGAATAATCATCCCGAACTTGCCCGCAAGACTGTAGAACAGATTCTGCGTAGCTATGGTATCGTGGCAGGAAAAGACTTTATACTGGAGGTGCTGAAGCGCAAGACTCCCAGCGAAATCTATACATTGAAAGCGACAGAATAATGTCTGGATGTTTACCATTCATTCATCATGTGTCTTATTGCGGCAATGGGGTGATGCCACAACATACGGGGTCCTGCATAGCGCATAGCAGCCTGCATTTGTATTTTTCTGTCAGGCTTATAGCAGTGAATAGGACATTTCTTGCAAGTCGGCTTCTTCTCGCCAAACTTGCAATGCTCCAATCTGGTGTAGGCATAGTCGAGTAGGGCCGAACACTCCTCGCAAAGTCCTTCTTTCGTATGCTTCTTGCCATGGCAGTATATTTCCACCATTTGGCTTACCGTTTTCTTTTCTTGCTCTATGCGCGTCATGAGACTCCTTTGCCTTTAAAGCTTTTGTAGATAGCGGTCGGCTTCAATGGCAGCTTTGGCACCAGATCCTGCAGCTACAACTCCCTGACGGTAAACGGGATCAGCCACATCACCTGCAGCAAAGATACCGGGCAGATTGGTGGTGGCAGTGCCGGGAACCACCTTGATGAATCCCTGCTCGTCGAGATCGATATGGCCCTTGAAAAGCTCGGTGTTGGGCTTATGACCAATGGCAAGGAAGAAACCGTCGATGGCAATGTCGAAGGCCTCCTCGTTGGGCTCGCCGAGATGACGTACCAGGTGGGCACCCTCTACACCGTTGTCGCCAAAGAGCCCCGTGGTGTTGGTTTCGAAGAGTATCTCGATGTTCTCCTTTTCCTTGACTCGTTGCTGCATGATCTCAGCAGCACGCAGGAAAGGCTTTCTCACGATCATATACACCTTCTTGGCGAGACTTGCCAGATAGAGAGCTTCCTCGCAGGCCGTGTCTCCACCGCCCACAACAGCCACAGTACGCTTACGATAGAAGAAACCGTCGCAGGTGGCACATGCCGATACACCCTGTCCCTTATACTTCTCCTCGTCTTCAAGTCCCAAGTATTTGGCTGTGGCTCCTGTGGCAATAATGATGGTGTCGGTTGTAAAAGCCTTACCGTCTTCGTCTTCCACACGATAAGGACGGTTCTCGAAGTCGATGTGAGTGATGCTTCCGTCGCGCATTTCAGTTCCGAATCGTTCAGCCTGTTCACGCATGTCCATCATCATCTGATTGCCGTCCACACCATTGGGATAGCCAGGAAAGTTTTCTACGATGGTGGTGGTGGTCAACTGTCCGCCTGGTTGCAAACCGGCATAAAGTACAGGTTTCAGGTCAGCACGACCAGCATATATGGCAGCTGTATAACCAGCAGGTCCACTTCCGATAATGAGAGTTTTGATATGTTCCATATTTTTGATTGAGTTTTATTGAATTCCTATTATTTTGTGAGTTTGCAGCGAGAGTTGCCATTCCGGGTGCTGCTTGATGTACTCGATGCAATGCTTCATGATGATGGCGTTCTGCTCATCGTTGCCTGTGTCGCAAGGCTGTAGATACAGGTAGTCGGCCTTCAGATGGCAGCAGTCCACAGGATGCTTGTCGTCGAAAACGAGTTTCAGTTCGTTGGCATGAGGGATGACGACAGCCGCCTGAGTCTCCACAAAGGCTTTCTTTGGCGAACTGGTTATCCAGTCTATTCCCTGTGGCAGCAGATGCGTTCCGTTGGTCTCAACAGCCACATAGTAGCCAGCCTGATGCCATGCCTCAATGAGAGCGTCGTCGGCCTGCAGAGAGGGCTCTCCTCCCGTCAGCACGATAAACCGACATTCACTTCCCGTGCGTAAACATTGCTCCACGATGTCCTGTGCCGTCATCTCCGTATAGTGTGTGAAGTCGGTGTCGCAGAAAGGGCACGACAGGTTGCACCCGCTCATTCTTACGAAGACGGCAGGTCTGCCTGTCCATCTTCCCTCACCCTGTAGTGAGTAGAATATCTCGTTGACTCTGTAAGTTTTCATTCTTTGTTATCTGTGAATATCTGCAGTCTGTCAGTGTTACTTGACGATGAACTCTATACCCTTTATTTTGTTCTCGTCGATGACAGTAGCTGTGTTTCCTAAGCTTTCCTGTACGTTAACCTTGTAGCATGAGTCGAACTGTTCGACAATCCATTTACCGATATTCTCGGCAGTAGGATTGAAGTCGAAAATCTCGTTGAGGTTGGCATGATCCATCTTGCTTTGTATGACTTTCTTGATGTGAGTGAAGTCTTCCACCATTCCGTCCTCGTTAAGTTTGTCCCTGCTGACGAGGAAAATTTCTAACTGCCAGTTGTGTCCATGCATGCGGCTACACTTGCTTTCGTAGCTGAGCTGAAGCGAGTGGGCAGCGGATATTTCTAACTTTTTGGAAATACAGTATATCATATCTTGCTTCAAAATAATCTAATAATCTTTGCAAAGATACATCAAATCGGTAAAATATCAAAATAAATGTGTGATTTAATTTTGTTAAGAGCCTGATTTTGTCAAATCTTTATGACAATGAATAAAAATAGTATCAATCTTTTCGTTACCTCAGAATTTTGCATTAACTTTGCAGAAGTTAAGCTGCATCTCAGCAAAATACTCAAGCAAGCTTGATATTCTGCATTCGATTTGCATTAACTTTGCAAAAATAAGCAGAAATAAGCAGAAAAAGATACGCAAACCATATGAATAATATTAAGAAAATAGTCCTTACGGGCGGTCCTTGCGCAGGCAAGACCACAGCATTAGTACGCATCATAGAGCATTTCTCGGGATTGGGTTACAAGGTATTCACCATTCCCGAGGTACCTACCATGTTTACCCAGGCAGGTATGAACTATCTTACCGACAACGCCAAGTTCTTCTATGAGGGCGAGAAGGCTACGCTCCAGATACAGTTGGCATTGGAAGACAGTATGATGCGCATGGCACAGACGATAGACAAGCCTGTCATTATCGTATGCGATCGTGGTGCGATGGATATCTCTTCGTATCTTACTCCCGAGCTTTGGAACCGTATCATCGGAGAATTGGGGTATACCACAGCCCAATTACGCGATGAGCGTTACGATGCCGTACTCCATCTTGTTTCAGCAGCCGATGGCGCCGAGCAGTTTTATACCACGAGCAACAATGCCCAGCGCTTGGAGCGTGCCGACGAACAAGGTTTGCAGATAGCCCGCGAACTCGACAAGAAGGTTATCAGTGCCTGGACGGGTCATTCTCATCTGCGTGTCATCAACAATCACGACGACTTCAACAACAAGTTGAACCGTGTTCTCAAGGAGATTAGCAATGTGCTGGGTATTCCTCAGCCCGTGGAGGAGGAGCGTAAGTACATTGTCGAGGTGACGGGCGATATAGCAGGAAGCATCGACAGCGACATCGTACAGACATATCTTACCACCGAACCTGGTTGCGAGGTACGTCTTCGCAAGCGTGTCTTCGAGGGCAAGACGGTGTATGTACATACCACCAAGAAGTTGCTTTCTACCAACGAGCAGATAGAGACGGAGCGCCAGATAGGTAAGAATCTCTACGAGTCCATGCTTCAGCAGGCCGATCCTTATCGTGTCACCATCCGCAAGCATCGCAAGAGTTTCATCTGGAAGGGTCAGTACTTCGAGTTGGATTCTTTCGAGTCTCCCGCTCCAGGATTAGTCATTCTCGAGACCAAGGGCATTGCGAAGCAAGAGAGTGTCAAGTTTCCTCCCTTCATCCATGTGAAAGAGGATATCACGGGCAATACACAATATTATAATTATAATATCGCGTTAAGGAAGTAGTTTTCTCGAGGAGTTAAGGAGATTATCAGGAGTTAAGGAGTTAAAGGAGTTAAGGAGTTAAGGAGTTAAGACAACAGCCTTATTGTTTGAGCCCCCTGCTGATGATATTTTTAGTCAAGAAACGAAGTACAGCAACCGAAGGGAAAAGCAATTAGAGAAACGACGTTCGCTGGCCGAAGGGTATTCTTTTGTCAAGAATTAGAGAAACAACGTTCGCTGGCCGAAGGGAAAAGCAATTTGAGATTCATTCCTGTTGTTCTGAATAAACACGAACAACAGGAATAGGGCGGCTAAAGCCACCCTTGCAGCCCAAATAAGCAACTCGCCCCGAAGGCCAAGAAGCCCATATAAGCAGCCCGCCCTGAAGGGGCAGAAGCTCTTAGCCCAGGGCAACACCCTGGGTTTTTTGTGGGTCGCAAACAATGCGCCCTGTAAGGGCAAAAGCTTTACATATCGCAACGGATTTTCCATTTTTATTAGGTGTATTTTAAAGCTTTTGCCCTTACAGGGCGCAT
>ERZ780076.19-NODE-19-length-94282-cov-7.731308_pt1 | contig 94282 bp, 79 predicted proteins | sample MGYA00511022_ERZ780076 | MGnify/ENA primary metagenome ERZ780076 (study PRJEB29588, sample SAMEA2148733) | human gut metagenome | biome: human gut; feature: human-associated habitat; material: faeces | place: Denmark | collected 2008/2010 ... | reverse complement strand
GCGCGGCAATGATTATTGCCGCGCCGCACCGCGCACTCTATGCAGACAGCCTTAACCTATCATATGGGCACGCCTCTGACTGTAGCCATTCCCATCCCTCCATTACAGGGTAATTGCAGACATCAATAGATGAATGCCGTACAGGCACGTTGCAAAAAGGCACATTTCATCATGTAAAAGGCCGTCTTTCACCACGCAATATACCATCTTTTACAAGGTAAAAGGCCATCAATTGCAAAACATTGCACGCCAACATGATACGCCACATAAGATTTCTTACAAACGAAACAGGGAAAAAGCAGTCTGCTTTTTCCCTGTTTTCTTATGGTTGATGATGCGATAAGCATCATTTGCCACATTTCGTTTCCTCGTCAAGTTTCAGTTGCCATTTCCATGCAGAGCGTAGAGTTTCCTCAAGTCCGGTCTCGGCTTTCCATCCCAACACTGTGTTTGCCTTGGTCGGGTCGGCCCAAACTTTCTCTATATCGCCCTCACGACGCGGCGCGTATTCCCAATTAACCTTTACTCCCGTTGCTTTTTCAAAGCCCTCGACAACCTCAAGGGTACTTACACCACGTCCCGTACCGATATTGAATATCTCTACAGCGTCAGTACCTTCGTTCTCAAGCACGCGCTCCATTGCCTTCACATGAGCCTTGGCCAAGTCTACAACATAAATATAATCACGGATGCACGTACCATCAGGAGTGTTATAGTCATTGCCGAATATCTTTAACTGCTTGCGTATTCCGATAGCCGTCTGCGTCACAAACGGGATGAGGTTCATCGGCACTCCGTTTGGAAGTTCGCCGATGAGAGCCGTCGGATGCGCCCCGATAGGATTAAAGTATCTTAAAATAACCGACTTTATCGGTGCGCCGCTGTGTATGTAGTCTTGTATTATTTCTTCGTTTATCTGCTTTGTATTGCCGTAAGGGCTTAAGGCTTTCTGTATGGGCGCATTCTCTGTTACTGGCAGATGTTCAGGCGAAGGCTGCCCATACACCGTGCAACTTGACGAGAATATGATGCCCTTAACCCCGTGTTTAGGCATCAGTTCAAGCATGTTAAGCAGGCTGGTGATGTTGTTTCGATAATAAAGCAGAGGTTTCTGCACACTCTCGCCAACTGCCTTGCTCGCTGCGAAATGTATTATTCCCTTCACTTCTTTGTACTTTGCAAACACGGCATCCATTGCCGCAAAGTCGCAGCAGTCAACATTCTCGAACGCCGGACGCACGCCCGTTATTTTCTCAATGCCGTCAACCACGTCTGCCCTTGAGTTTGAAAGGTTGTCTACTATTACAACATCGTAGCCGGCCTGTTGCAGCTCTACAACAGTGTGCGAACCAATAAACCCGGTTCCGCCTGTTACCAAAATAGTCTGTTTCATAAGTCTTGTGATAAGAATGTTTGTATTGATTGCAAAGCTATATAAATTTTAGCATTCGCTCAAAAATATATGTACAAAAAAGATAAAACGCCAAATAAATGATAAAAAAGTGCGCAGTATGACGAAAATATGGCTGATAAAGACAACAAAAAAGGCAAAGCTGTAGGCTTAGTGACCCAGATTGAAATATCATTCGCCACAGCCTACAGCTTTGCCTTCGACTTATTTACAATTCATCAGACTATCATTCAAGTCCGAAAAGCTTTCTCAAACCGCTGTCAACACCGGAAAAGCCCATGAAAGCGAGGCTCAAAAGACCGGCAGTAACAAGCACTATGGACATTCCACGCATCCCCTTTGGCACGCTCACCATAGCCAATTGCTCCCGTATTCCGGCGAAAACAACCAGTGCCACGGCAAATCCTACAGCCGTAGAAAAAGCATAAACAACGCTTTGTATAAGCGAAAAGTCTTTTTGAATGACTAATATCGCAACGCCAAGCACTGCGCAGTTGGTCGTAATCAGCGGCAAGTAAATGCCCAGCGCCTGGTAAAGCGACGGTGAAACCTTCTTCAATATTATCTCAACCATCTGCACAAGCGCCGCAATAACGAGGATAAAAGCTATCGTTTGCAGATATTGCAGCCCCATCGGGTTAAGGATGTATATCTGAACAAGATATGTCACGATGGTAGAAAGCGTCAGCACAAAGGCTACAGCCGTACCCATACCGAGCGAAGTCGATATTTTCTGCGATACTCCAAGGAAGGGGCAGATGCCCAAGAATTGTGACAATACAATATTGTTCACAAATATCGCCGAAATGAAAATAAGTAAGTATTCCATAAACTAAGCCTTCTTAAATCTGTTAATTATTGCAATCAAATACCCCAAACTTATAAATGCACCCGGAGGTAAGATGAAGAGCAGCATATTGCTTGTTTCCGGTAACAGCGTGATGCCGAATATAGAACCTGCTCCGAGAAGCTCACGTACAGCACCGAGCAACGTCAAAGCGACGCTAAAACCAAGTCCCATTCCGGCTCCGTCGAACAAACTCTCCACCGGACCATGGTTGCAGGCGAACGCCTCCGCACGACCAAGTATTATGCAGTTTACCACAATCAGTGGTATGTAAAGGCCGAGAGTGGCATATATTGCAGGCACATACGCCTGCATGAGCATCTGCAGAATTGTCACGAATGATGCTATCACAACCACGAAAACAGGTATGCGCACCATATCCGGGGTAAGGTTCTTTATCAGGGATATGACAATATTGGAACATATAAGCACAAACATCGTAGCCAGACCCATCGACAGTCCGTTTATCGCCGATGTGGTTGTAGCCAACGTTGGACACATGCCAAGGAGCAGCACGAACGTGGGATTTTCCTTGACTATGCCGTTAATCAATATCTTTATGTAATTCATTGCTTCTACTGTTAAAGTTTAAGGATTTTCATCAATGTTTGCCTGATGCGCCTGTATGTGCGTCAACAGGCATTGACTTATACGCTTGATATGCCTGGTTGACAGCAAGTAGGAAAGCGCGGCTTGTTATCGTAGAGGCCGTTATGGCGTCAATGTCGCCATTGTCTTTCTTGACAGTAAGGTCGTCAGTTGCCGGGTTCTTTCCGATTATACACCCCTTGCCGTCCTTTTGGAACCATTTGTCGGCCTTTGCGCCAAGTCCCGGAGTCTCGGAATGCTGCAAAATGGTGTACCCGAGAATATTGCCGTCAGTATCAAAACCCACCAGCACCTTCAAATCCCCACCGAAACCTCCTGTCGTACTCTCAACTGCCGCACCTACAGGTTTGTTGTCTTTGCCGACAGCTTCATGTATTATGAACGTCAGTTCCTTGCCTGCGGCAGTCTGTTTCACTGTGTCTTCCTTGGCAACGGTAAGCTCAACACCACCCATGACAGCCTTGATACCGTCGGCAAGAGTTTTTTCAGCCTGTAGTTTTATCGGCTCTTCAGTCACATGGTTTACATATGCCAATATGCTTCCCGTCACCAATGCTACGCCTACAAGCACAATAACCATGTTTGTTATGGTAGATTCCAACTTTTTCATTTTCCACCCTCCTTTTTTACGATTTCGCCAAAACGCTTAGTTTTCACATATGTATTGATGAGCGGTGTCAGTGCGTTCATTATGAGAATTGCGAATGACATTCCCTCGGGATAAGAGCCCCAATTCCTTATAACAACAGTAAGGAGACCTATCGAAACGCCGTAAATAAGCTGCCCTTTATGCGTCATAGGCGATGTAACATAGTCTGTAGCCATGAATATTGCGCCGAGCATCAGACCGCCGCTTAACAACGTTGCAACAGGATTTGCATAAACAGGATTTGCAATATGCAAAAGTCCGCTAAAGACGAATACCGTTGCAAGGATGCTTACAGGTATATGCCATGTTATTATCTTCTTCCAAAGCATATAAGCCAAGCCTATCAGCAAGGCAAGCGCACACACTTCGCCTATTGTTCCTGCTCCGAAAGCGTTTCCGGGATTTCCAAGCAGCAATGACAATGAGTTTGGAAGCTGGTCTAACACGGAAGCATCCCCCGTAGTTATAGCCGTCTTCATTATGCTTAAAGGCGTCGCTTCTGTCTGTGCATCCACATAAGAAGTCAACTGTCCGGCCACAGGCCACGATGTCATTTGCGCCGGGAAAGAAACCAAAAGGAAGCAACGGCCAACCAAAGCCGGATTGAACGGATTACAACCTAACCCACCGAAAGTCATCTTGCCTATGCCTATAGCCACCAAAGCGCCTATTATCACAATCCAAACAGGCAAGTTTGAAGGAAGATTGAAACCAAGCAACAGACCCGTCAACATAGCTGAGCCATCCATTATAGTCGGCTGCCTTTTCAACAAATATTTTGTTATCGCCCACTCAAAGAACACGCACGCGGCCACGCTTGACGCACAAACAACCACCGAGCCTAAACCGAAATAAAGGAAAGACACGAGCAACGCAGGCACCAAAGCTATTATAACGCCGTACATATTACGCTCCACGCTGTCCGTACCATGTGCGTGCGGCGATAATGAAACTATCAATTTGCTCATTTTATAGTTGTATTTTATACTGCCTTACAGCAAAACATTAATTAAGAAGTTTGTTATTTTTTCGCATTACGCGACTTTATTATGCCCATAACAGTAGACTTGCCAAGCCTTATGTTATCAAGCATCGGCCTGTGTGCAGGACATGTAAACTGGCATGAACCACACTCAATGCACGATGTAACTCCGGCTGCCTCAACCTTTTCCCAGTCATGCAGCGCACTGGCAGTGGCCAGAAGGTAAGGTTCGAGCCCCATCGGACATACGCTGACACATTTCGCACAACGTATGCAAGGCTGCACAGGCTTGCGTTTTGCATCGTCACCACTCAATATGGTTACACTGTTTGTACCTTTGCATATAGGCACATCAACAGACATAAGGGCTTTGCCCATCATCGGCCCTCCGGCCAACAGCTTGTTGTCACCTTCCGGCATGCCGCCGCACTCGTTGATAAGGTCAATCATCGGAGTACCCATTCGCACGAGGAAGTTACTTGGCCGTTCAAGTTTCTTGCCTGTAACGGTCGTATAACGTTCAAACAGCGGCTTGTTTTTCATTACCGCCTGATACACTGCAAAGGCAGTACCCACGTTCTGTACCACAGCTCCAACATTCACAGGAATTGCCGGAGGAGCGGGCACTTGGCGGCGTATTACAGCGTCAACAAGCTGCTTCTCACCGCCTTGAGGGTATTTTTGCTTAAGCGGAACTATCTCTATGTCGCTCCTGCCTGAGGTTTTCTCTTCGAACAACGATATCGTCATCGGCTTGTTTTCCTCTATTCCGATGTAGCCCTTGCTTACCTTCACCGCCTTCATCAGCAGTTCGAGACCGACAAGAATTTCGTCCGCGTGCTCCATCATCAGTCTGTAGTCAGACGTTATGTAAGGCTCACACTCAACACCGTTCAATATCACACATTCTGCCTTTGCCGTCGGGGGAGGACACAATTTGATGAACGTCGGAAAGCCGGCACCACCCATTCCTGTTACCCCGGCTTTCTTAATACGCTCTATAATTTCCTCGGGTGTAAGTTCAGGATGAGCTGCAAGCGTTTCAAGCTTATCTGAACGGTCTATGCTTTCCTCCCATTCGTCACCCTCAACCTTTACTATTATCGCCGGCTTGCGGTAGCCCGTAGCGTCTATTACCTCGTCAATTTTCAACACCGTGCCTGAAACTGACGAATATACCGGGGCTGAAACAAAACCTCCGGCCTCTGCCAAAAGCGTTCCGACTTTTACCTTGTCCCCTTTCTTTACTACCGGCTTGGCCGGCGCTCCAATATGTTGTGAAAGGGGGAATATTGCTTGCTGCGGAAGCTTGGCTATTTGTGTAGCCGCCTCTGACGACAGCTTGTTCTCTTCCGGGTGAACACCACCTATCCTGAACGTCTTGAGTTTCATGCCTTTACCTCCTCTTGTTTAGGTTCAACATTAACCGCTTCTTGTTGGTTTGCGGACGCTTTGGGTCTCGGGGCAGGGAAGTTCACTGCAACGATTGCATGCGTAGGGCAAGCCTCTACACACTTACGGCACATCCTGCACTTGTCAGGGTCGATGTACGACAGGTTGTTTTCAATGGTTATAGCATCAAACTTGCATTCCTTTTCACACTTTCCACAACCAATGCAGGCAGCCTTGCAGGCCTTCATTGCAGCGGCCCCCTTGTCCTTATTGACGCAGCGCACATACACGCGACGTCCTTTCAAGCCTTTTTTACGAAGTTCAATAATGTGACGCGGACAAGCTTTCGCACATGCGCCACAACCAGTACACTTCTCTTCATCCACTTCCGGCAGCCCTGTCTCCGGGTTCATCTTTATAGCTCCGAAGGCACACGCATTAACACAATCGCCACAACCAAGGCAACCATAACCGCAAGCCGTCTCGCCCGCACTGCACGAGTTCATGGCTGTACACGTGCGCAAGCCATTGTATTCTGCTATACGCGGACGCATATCGCATGTTCCGTTACAACGCACAACGGCCACCTTCGGCTCGGTATTGGCAACAGCCATTCCGAGCAAATCGGCAACCTGCCCCATCACAGCCGAGCCGCCGACAGGACAATACAAGCCTTCAAGCGAGCCGGCATCGGCTCCCTTCACCAAAGCGGCGGCCATGCCGGAACATCCAGGATAGCCGCATCCGCCACAGTTGGCACCAGGCAAAACTGCCGCTACTTGCGCCAAACGTGGATCTTCATGCACAGCAAATTTCTTGGAGCAGACATACAGCACGACCGAAGAAATCAGCGCAATGCCTCCAAGAACTATTACTGCAATAAGAATAAAGTTCATAAGTTTTGTATTTGTTTTAGTTGTTTATTGTATTCAATCATTCATCAGCCACCCTACACTTCTATTCTGAACGTCAAACGTGACCTTATCAGGTCACGAAAAAGGTAAAGTAATATATAATAAGGTATAAGCGAAAGCAATGCCGACAATGCAGCAACCGGCTCGCTCCCGGTAATCAAAAGCACGGAGACAAGCACCGCAATCACCAATGCAAGCGGAACTACGGAACTCAACGTAACGGCAAACATCCCTGCACGTTGCGACGCAGCAACAACAACACTGTCACCGACAGCGCACAAGCCTGTATAGTCGCCGAGGACATCGACCGTTTTCTCTTTGCTCTCCGAAGCATGACACCGACTGGCAACCTTGCACGACGCGCATGCAGACGACTGAACAATCCGTACCCGCGTAAATTCGGCCGTCACATCCTCAACAACACCACTATGTTTTATATCTTTATTCATGTTGTTCATGCAAGGTTTTGCAAACCCGAGTTTGCAATTGCAAAAGTAAATAATATTTTCATAACTCCAAAACAAATACGAATTTTTGTTGAAAAAAGCATTGCCGAATATCACAAAGAACGTCATCCATAACTTTTTACAAGACTGAAAGCTAACAAAAACAGCACCGCCTGATTGTCCGCGTCAATCCATCACACATCCAATATATGGCCTTTTACAATACAAAAGGGCACATTTCACCTTCTAAAACATGACTTTTTGGAAGGCAAAAGACAGTCTTTTGCAACGCATTGGCTATCAACGAGATGCACTAACGGACATAAAGCATGGAACGAAGCCCTGCAAACACCGGCAAAAAAGAAGCCAGACAAAGGCCGAATACGGTAAACATACAAACCGGAACAGACTGTCATGCAATGCCACAACACCATGTTCAAGCCGTTTTATGCCATGTGGAACAACTTTTATCAACAATAGATTGTGGGTTTATCAAAATTTTTATACATTTGCATTGAAAATAAAAAATCAGCGATGAAGCTCGTTATAATGACCCGGCCTACATTCTTTGTAGAAGAAGACAAGATTCTGACGGCACTTTTCGAGGAAGGCATGGAACACCTCCACCTGTACAAACCCGGAACGTCGCCAATGTATTCTGAACGCCTGCTCTCGCTTCTTCCTGAAATGACATACGGCAAAATAACCGTACACGACCATTATTACCTGAAAAACGAATACGGACTGGCCGGAATACACATTGACGATGAAGGCAAGGAACCGCCAAAAGACTATAAGGGGAAATACAGCTTTACGTGCCATAATACGAAAGACTTGGGTGTAATGAAAAAGAAAGGCGATTACGTTTTCCTCGACAACACATTCGGCTTACACGGCACGCACGGTCAGATACTTGACGAAGCATTGCGTAACGACCTCATAGACAAGCATGTATACGCATTAGGCGGAGTAAGCCTTGACCGCATAAAAGAAGCCAAAGAACTTGGTTTCGGTGGTGTAGTGGTATGCGATGATTTGTGGGACAAATTCGACATACACAGCCAGCTTGACTATAAGGAACTGATAAATCATTTCGACAAGCTGAGAAAAGCAGTATCATAAGAATACAAAACATAAAAACACCTGCAACAAAAATGAGTGAAACAAACTCTTTCATGGTATTTTCTGGCACCAGTACCAGATACCTTGCGGAGAAAATCTGCAACAGTCTGGGTTGCCCCTTGGGCAATCTGCTCATCACAAAATTCTCTGACGGCGAGTTCGCAGTTTCATACGAAGAGTCCATCCGCGGACGTGACGTTTTCCTTGTTCAGAGTACATTTCCAAACTCTGACAACCTGATGGAGCTGCTATTGATGATTGACGCGGCCAAGCGTGCGTCGGCCAAAAGCATCAATGCTGTAATACCATATTTCGGATGGGCGCGTCAGGACCGCAAGGACAAACCGCGTGTAAGCATAGGAGCAAAGCTCGTAGCCGACCTTCTGCGCGTTGCCGGCATCGACCGTCTTATTACAATGGACCTGCATGCCGACCAGATACAGGGCTTTTTCGACGTTCCCGTTGACCACCTGTATGCTTCAGGTGTAATACTTCCTTACCTGCAAAGCCTCAAGTTGGACGACATCGTTATCGCATCGCCCGACGTCGGCGGCAGCAAACGCGCCAATACTTATGCCAAGTATATGGGCTGTCCGCTCGTGCTTTGCAACAAGACTCGCGCACGTGCGAATGTAGTTGAAAGCATGCAGATTATCGGTGACGTAAAAGACAAGAACGTAGTGATAATCGATGACATGGTTGATACTGCTGGGACAATCACCAAAGCAGCCGACATAATGAAAGAGGCAGGAGCCAAGAGCGTAAGGGCCTGTGCGTCACACTGTGTCATGAGCGGGCCTGCAAGCGAGAGAATACAGAACTCCGCGCTTGAAGAAATGGTATTCACGGACTCCATCCCCTACTCTAACCGCTGCGCAAAGGTGAAACAATTGTCCGTAGCCGACATGTTTGCCGAAACCATACGGCGCGTTGTCAACAATGAGAGCATCAGTTCGCAGTACTTAGTTTAATATCATAAGGAATGAAGACAAGCATCGCATGCGCCGTCGCCGCAGTAGTGGCAATCTCCGTCATAGCCTGCAAACCGGGCAAGACACAAGGCCAAAGTGGTAAAGCCGAAACAACGGCTGCCGTTCCCCAAGACACTGCCAGCAACAGCAACGAACTGATCATAAGCTTCACGATGGCAGACATCAAGGGCAACAACGTGTCTGTAACCGACGAGTTTGCCAAGCACAAGCTTACAATAATTGACTTCTGGGCAAGCTGGTGCGGTCCGTGCCGGCAGGAAATGCCGAGCCTTGTCAAGACATATAACGAATACAAGGACAAGGGGCTGGGCATTGTCGGCGTGTCATTAGACGAAGACAAAGAGCAATGGAGCAATGCGGTCAGTACGATGGGCATGACGTGGACACAGCTGTCAGACCTTCAAGGCTGGCAAAACAGCGCGGCACAGATGTACGGCATACAGGCAATTCCATTCACCATTATTGTTGACAGCACAGGAAAAGTGCTGACTGCCGGCCTGCGTGGAGAAGAGCTTAGGTCGTTCATTGCACAAAAACTTGACGGCTCAAGCAACGCGAAGCAGTAACATCAGACAGGGAAACATCTGATGCAGATACAAAAAAGTCCGCAGAATTACATCGCGTAATTCTGCGGACTTTTTTGTATCTGCAATTCACAGACGTATAACTTTGTCATCCCTGCCTCACCCGAACAAAGCCCTAAGCGCCTCCTCTACCTTGCGGACAGGCACCAATTCTATGCCAAACTTCTTCCGGGAGAGTCCCTGCAAGTTGTATTTTGGCACTATCATATGGGTAAAGCCGAGCTTTTCCGCCTCCGTTATACGTTGCTCGATGCGGCTTACCGGGCGCACCTCGCCGCTAAGCCCCACCTCGCCGGCCATGCACCAGTCGCTCTCAATGGCTGTATCGACGTTGCTCGACAGCACGGCAGCTATCACGCTAAGGTCCATTGCCATGTCAGTTACCCTCAATCCGCCAGCTATATTCAGAAACACGTCTTTCTGCATAAGCTTGAACCCGACACGTTTTTCAAGTACCGCAAGCAGCATGTTCAGGCGGCGCTGGTCAAATCCCGTGGCACTGCGCTGCGGCGTTCCGTAAGCGGCTGACGACACAAGAGCCTGCGTCTCGACAAGAAACGGCCGCACACCCTCGATTGCCGCCGATATGGCTATGCCGCTAAGTCCCTCCCTGTCCTGTGTAAGCAACAGTTCGGAAGGGTTGTCCACCTGTCTCAATCCGTCCTGCCGCATCTCGTAAATGCCCAATTCCGATGTGCTGCCGAAGCGGTTTTTCGTAGAGCGCAATATGCGGTACATATAGTGCTGGTCACCTTCAAACTGGATTACGGTGTCTACTATGTGTTCAAGTATCTTCGGTCCGGCCAGCGTTCCCTCCTTGTTTATATGTCCGATAAGTATTACCGGCGTGCCGCTCGACTTGGCAAAGCGGAGCAAAGCCGATGCGCATTCACGCACCTGGGCGACACTGCCCGGCGAACTGTCAATACTCTCTGTACTGACTGTCTGTATGGAATCAACCACCAAGATTTCGGGAGACGTGTTCTTTATATGCGCGAAGATGCTTTCAAGCGACGTGTCGCATAATATCATACAATTTTCTGCGCCGTCATGGGCAATCCTTTCGGCACGCATCTTCAACTGATGCGCGCTTTCCTCGCCACTTACATAAAGGATGCGGCGGTCTGTCATGTGCAGGATTGTCTGTAATGTAAGGGTGCTCTTGCCTATTCCCGGCTCTCCACCAAGCAGCACAATAGAGCCAGGAACAAGTCCGCCGCCGAGCACACGGTTCAGTTCCGAGTCGTGCATGTCGATGCGCGGCTCGTCCTTGGACGAAATCTCACGCAGGAACAGTGGACGGGTCTTGTCATGCCGCAGTCGTCCACGCACAGAAGCGGCGGCCGAAACAGCGGCCGCCTGACCGTTGTCAGCCGCGACCCTAATCTCCTTAAAAGTGTTCCACTGTCCGCAATTAGGGCACTTGCCAATCCATTTTGACGATTCTTGTCCACAATTCGAGCAGACGTAAGCTATCTTATCTTTTGCCATTACCTTATATAAATATAAAAAGAAAAACACTGGCGGAAAGACGTATTGGCACAAGCAGGACCAACGTTTCCTGCCTATTACATAACCAACTGGTAACCAACAAATTACAAAAGGCCATCTTTCAGCTTGCAAAAGGCCGTCGTTCACATTGCAAAAGATGGCCTTTTACACGGCAAAAGACGGTCTTTTGCAAAACTGGAGCCTGGACCACCCACAATAATACGCAGCATAAGGCTGTTTCAATGATGGCTCTATACCTTTCCGTCCGCCACTATTTTGTTGTACAAAAGTAACAATATTTTTTTGAGTTACAAAATAAATCATTAACTTTGCACCACCATTAATACAGACGACTAATATCGCACATTAATTTATAAACTCTGAAGGGCGACTCGTGTTTTTCAACGCAGGGCTGCCCTTTTTAATAATGCAGACGTATGAAAATCAGATATACATTATTCATATTATTAGCTGTCATCATCGCGACTGCGAGCTGCGGCCCGTCATACGACGAGATGAAACGGCATACAAAGGCCGAGCAGGAAAGGCTGCGCAAGGAAGATTCGGCGGCCTTGAAAATCGGAGTATTGCCTACTTTGGACTGCCTGCCAATTTATGTGGCCAAGGAACGTGCAATGTTCGACACTGCAAAGGCCGATATAAGGCTCGTAAGATTCATGTCACAAATTGATTGTGACGAGGCTCTAAAAAGCGGACGCATTGAAGGAAACGTAACCGACCTTGTACGGGGACAACGCATGAAAAGCCAAGGTATGGCGCTCGACTATGTGACAGCAACAAACGTGTACTGGCAATTAATCAGCAACCGCCTTGCACGAATAAGAAGGCTGTCGCAGCTCGACGACAAAATGCTGGCGAAGACACGCTTCTCCGCAACGTCATTGCTTGCCGACTACGCAGTGGACAGCGCAAAGCTCAACCGCGACATGGTGTTCAAAATCCAGATAAACGACGTGAACCTAAGGCTACAGATGCTTCTCAACAATGAGATGGACGCTGTACTGCTGCCCGAACCACAGGCCACCGTTGCCAGGCTGTATAAAAATCCGGTACTGATGGACAGCCGTGACAAAGACATGAAGTTAGGCATCATAGCCTTCAACGGGGAAAAAATGAAAGACAAAAACAGGCAGGAACAGCTTAAGGAATTCATCAGAGGCTACAACGCAGCATGCGATTCAATAAACAAAAACGGACTGAAACATTATGCTTCAGAAATAGCCGAATATTACAAAATCGACAGGAAAACGCTCAACTCCTTGCCAAAAATCAAATTCGAACACACAAAAGCCCCACGGCAGAAAGACATAAGCACGGCCGACCAATGGCTTAAAAACAACTGACTATGGACAACAACGGGACAAAGCAGCTAAACAACATATTCAACTTCATCAGGCAACAGAAAATCGGCAACGCCATACGGGCCATACGTTCGCTCATAAACGGGAATTCAAAACTCGCATACAGCGGAGAGATGGAAAGCGTCGAACGCGATTACAGCCTGATGCTCGACTTCATGCGGCGCGGCTTCAACGACCCCCAAAGGGATGAAGTGTTCAACAACATAGCCGACCGGCTGTACCGGATTGCATGCGACCTGCGCATGAAATGGCTGATACAGTCTGTCCCGTTCTTCACGGAAATGTCGCAAAAGGCGGCAAACATGCCGTTACAGAAAGACAAAATAAAGTCTGCACTTGAAAATTTTGTGGCCGAGACAGCCATGCTGAGCCTTGAAACCGAGCCTATAAAGACGGAGAAAAGCAAAGAACTGTACCTCAGACACAATGACATGATACAGTCGTTGTTCTGCAGCATCATTGTGTCCGACAGCTGGACAGGAAACGACAAGGAATTTTTCAGCTCCCTGATACTGTCGCCTACGGTCGACACAATGGACGCCCAGATGCTCGTCAGCGCAATAACTATAGCAACGATGAACAACATGGACGACAATAAATTCGGCACCCTGATTGACGTTTACCTTAATGCAACCGACGAAAAAGTACGCCAAAAAGCGTTGATTGGCTGGGTTTTCGCCCTTTCCGCTGACACAAGGCAACAGGAAAAGACCGTGCAAAGGGTGACGGAGGCAATGAGACACCCCGGTGTAACCGACGAACTGGCCGACTTGCAGAAACAGATGATATTCTGCATAAACGCCGAACAGGACAATGACAAGATACAACGGGACATCATGCCAGAACTTATAAAAAACAACAACCTCAAGATAACACGGTTCGGCATACAGGAAAAAGAAGACGACCCGATGCAAGACATATTCGACCCGGAAGCGTCTGACCGCGCAATGGAAAAAATGGAAGAAAGCTTCCAGAAAATGATGAATATGCAAAAAGCCGGCTCTGACATTTACTTCGGCGGCTTCTCACAGATGAAACGCTTTCCGTTCTTCTACAAGGCTGCCAACTGGTTTTGTCCGTTCTACATTGAAAATCCAGAAATATCATCGTCCATCGACAAAATGGAGAACACGTCGCTGGTATCAAACATCCTTGAAAACGGACCTTTCTGCGACAGTGACAAATACTCGTTCACCCTCGCCGTGTCTTCGGTAATAGCACATTTGCCTGAAAACATAAAGGAAATGCTGAACACGAAAGAGGCCATCATGCCAGCAATGGGGATGGAAGAAAGGAAAAAACCTGCATACATAAGGCGGACAATATTACAGGACATGTACCGGTTTTTCCGCCTTTATCCACAACGAGGACAACTTACAAACCCATTCGCAACAAACAAATACCTGTTTGTCGTTGACGATGCATTCAACGGTACAGACATGGATACAGCATACCCGGACTTATGCTATTTCCTGATAAAGCACAAAAACAAGACCGCACTGAAAGCCATAATGGCTAAATATGACGACAGGACTAACCCTAAAAGCCTGCTTGCGCACGGATTGTTCGAACTTGAATTTGAGCGCAATCCGCAGAAGGCCGTGACTTATTTCAAAGCATTAAACCAGCTTGAGCCTGACAATAAAAAGGCGTTGTCACTGCTCGCACGCGCACATTTCGAATGCGGCGACTATACAAGCGCCGCAATGTATTACAAGATTCTGATGCAATCAAAACCCGGCAACGGCACATTCGCACTGAACTACTGCATTGCCCTGTCCAAGGCAAAGAAGTATGAAGAGGCACAGAACATACTTTACAAACTTGACATAGAACATCCCGACTCGATAAATGTAACACGTGTACTTGCCTGGACTTTGATGGGGCTTGGCAAATATGAACAGGCACAGAAGTCATACAACCGCCTTATGAACAGCGACGAGGCCGAAAACGGCGACTGGCTCAACGCCGGTTATTGCCAGTGGTTCATGGGAAATACGAGTGAAGCAGCAATGCTATTCAAGACATTCATAAACAAATGCAACAACACGGAAAGCTATAGCATTGACAATGACTTTTATAACGACATGGACATACTATCCGACCACGGCATAAGCAAAATCGACATACGGCTTATGGCCGACCTCCTGACCATAGAATAACATGCAGGCATCACACTAAAGGAACGGTGTCAACAGATGGGCGAACCAACCTACAAACTTCTGCCAAGGCGTACGCCATTCATCCCAGATTTCCTCTGTCAGTTTGAATGAATGCTTTTTGTCCCGTTCAAACATAGTGTCAAGCTCCTTTGTTGTGCAAGGGTCTACTATCACGGCATTCTCCTCGTAGTCGAAATTCAGGCTTCGGGCGTTCAAATTGGCACTTCCTACTGTGCAGAAACGACCGTCAACCATGATAATCTTTGTATGATGGAAACCATTACGGTATATCCATACGTCTACCCCATGCTTCATCAGCTTGTGAACGTTGTAAAAAACACAGTCAGGAGTCAATGGAATGTCGCTTTTTTCGGATACCATGATTTCCACCTTCACGCCACGCTTCACGGCATTGCGCAACGCACGTTTCAACGTTCCGTTAAGAGTAAGGTAAGGATTTACTAATTTTATGCTGTCTTTGGCATTGTTTATTGCCTCCGTATAAAATTTTCTGATTATCCCGTTTGTCGTCCTCGGCTCACGGTTTATTATGCCCACAAGCTTTTTCCCGGCTGTACAGCAAGTGTCTTTTTTCAGCCCTGTAATATAATCTGCACCATGATAACCACGGAAATATTTAGCACCATGCACATTTTGCCCCGTCACCTTATTCCATATCTTCAGAAATATCGCTTGCAAAGTGTTGACCTCATCACCTTCAATACGGCAGTGCATATCGCGCCATTCTCCCACTTGCTCCGTTCCGGTTATATAATAGTCAGCCACATTCATTCCGCCTGTATAAGCCATTTTCCCATCAATCACGACTATCTTACGATGGTCACGATGGAAAACATGGTTGACCCAAGGAAACCGTATTGGGTCAAACTCATAAATCTCTATGCCTTTTGAGCGGATGCTGTCAAGATGCTCTTTTTTCAAAGGCTGGTTATTTGAATCGTTGCCAAAACCGTCAAAAAGCGCACGCACTTCCACTCCCTGCGACACTTTATCCGCAAGCAGTTTGAAAAGCAACGAGGCTATAGAATCATTACGGAAATTAAAATATTCAAGATGCACGCTGCTACGAGCCTGACGTATCGCCTCAAACATATCGTCAAACTTCTCTTGCCCACTCATCAACAAGGCAACAGAATTATTATCGGAAAATGACACTCCCTCTTTACGCAATTCGCCAACAATCAAAGAGTCTGATGTCTGGGAATTAACGCCCACGCAAACAACGATAAACAATATTAAAAGGACATATCTCCTCATATTGGGAAAATTGATTTCAATATTAATTTTTTTGACCTGCAAAGGTATCTAAATTTGTTCTATTGCTCCAATTTTTTAACACATTTTACCGAATTTAATCAAAACAATCCTTTTATATTTTGCCGTCTTACGTTTAATTCATACCTTTGTCGCGGTTTTAGGCTCACATGGAGTCAAATGATTGTCTAATAAAAAAAGAAAATTATGAAAAAGATTTACATGACATTGGTTGCCGCAATGTTTGCGGTATGTGCAAGCGCACAGATTTATGTAGGTGGAAACGTTGGCATTGCAAGTTACGAAGTACACAACGAAGACGAGACCGTGTATAGTATCCTGCCTGAAGTCGGCTACAAGTTCAACGACAATTGGGCTGCCGGCGTAATGTTCGGTTGGTCAAAAGGCGGTCTCACATCAACCAGCAACGGCCTTGCATTAGAACATCTTGCAAAGACATTCGAGATTAATCCTTACGCACGTTACACTTTCCTACATACGAAACTCATCAATGTGTTCTGCGACGGAGGTTTCGGTTACAAGCATTACAACGGCGGTGATGACGTATTGTCAATAGGATTGAAGCCGGGTGTAGAACTGAAACTCGACAAGTTTAGCCTTATAGCTCATGTTGGTTTCATCGGTTATCAGAAAGATGACAATACTGACGAAAGCATTTGGGGCATGGACTTCAACGGGAACAACATAATGCTCGGTGTTTACTATAACTTCTAGAACACATCATCATTAAATATAAACAAGAAAAAATCCAAATGCTATTTAACTGCAAGCATTTGGATTTTTTCTTGTTTATATTCAACCTTCAAATCTTAAATTCTTACTCTTAACTTATTTCATATTCAGTCGGGTCGTCAATTCCTGCTTCGCGCATAGCCTCCTTGCGTTCAACGCACGTACCACACTTGCCGCAATGCTTGTCACCACCTTTATAACAGCTCCAAGTTTCAGAGTAGTCGATACCGAGCTGTTTACCACGGCGCGCAATATCAGCTTTTGTCAAATTGGTATATGGCGCAAGCACCTCTATCCCTGGATAAGTTCCAGCCTTGGTTGCCTCACTCATGGCGCGGACAAACTCTGGCCGGCAATCAGGATAGATTGCATGGTCGCCACCATGATTTGCCATCATAACATATCTCAATCCTTCACTTTCAGCTATCCCTACGGCAACAGCCAACATTATACCGTTACGGAAAGGCACTACTGTCGATTTCATATTCTCATCGGCATAGCTGCCTTCAGGCACTGCATCGGCTCCGTCTAACAACGAACTCTTAAAATAATCACGCATGAAATCAAGCTTTATTACAAAATGCCTTATACCTAAACGGCAACAGTGCTGTTTGGCATAGCCTATTTCACGTGCGTTATGATTGCTTCCATAATCAAAAGAAACAGCCAAAGCAATCCTTTCCTGCATGTCGTAGAGCAATGTCGTACTGTCCATGCCGCCACTCAATATCAATATACAATCTTTCATTTTCAATACTTTTTTCCAAAAAATAAACAAACAATAACAGCGTCAAAATACACAACACGCCATCTATTTGCTTCCACCATAATATACTTTTCCGATTGCAAAAATAATCATTTCCATTTATATTTGCAAAGCAGACTTTGCATTAATATTGCAACCATGTCAAAAATCATAAAATTATCATTTACAGCCAGCCAATTGTCAACATAAATTGTTACTTTTGCAGTATAAAACATTCATTTTAATTTTCAAGACAAGCATGAAAATCGAACAATTTAATTTTGCCGGGAAAAAGGCAATCGTGCGTGTTGACTTCAACGTGCCATTGGACGAGAACGGAAACGTAACAGACGACACACGTATCCGCGGAGCATTACCCACACTGAAAAAAATCCTTTCTGACGGCGGCAGTGTAATCATGATGAGCCACATGGGAAAGCCAAAAGGCAAAGTCAATCCCAAATTATCCTTGAGCCAAATCGTTAAAAACGTATCAGAACACCTTGGAGTAGACGTTAAGTTTGCTCCTGATTGTGCAAATGCTGACAAAGAGGCTGCTGAACTGAAATCAGGCGAGGCACTGCTGTTGGAGAACCTGCGCTTCTATCCTGAAGAGGAAGGCAAGCCTGTTGGCATTGACAAGACAGACCCTGCATACGATGAGGCGAAAAAAGAAATGAAAACACGTCAGCAGGAATTTGCAAAGAAACTTGCTTCTTATGCAGACTGCTATGTAATGGATGCTTTCGGAACAGCTCATCGCAAGCATGCTTCTACTGCTGTCATTGACGAATATTTCGACAAAGACCATAAAATGCTTGGCTACCTGATGGAGAAAGAAGTAAACGCTGTTGACAATGTTCTTAGCAACATCAAGCGTCCTTTCACCGCCATTATGGGAGGTTCAAAGGTTTCAACGAAAATCGGCATAATCGAGAACCTGCTCGGCAAAGTTGACAATCTTATTCTTTGCGGTGGAATGACATACACATTCGCTAAAGCACAAGGTGGCAAGATTGGCAAATCAATATGTGAGGACGACAAACTCGACGTTGCTCTCGATGTCATAAAGAAGGCTAAAGAAAACGGAGTAAATCTCGTTCTTGGTACAGACTGCATAGCTGCAGACGACTTCTCAAACGATGCACATACTCAAGTATGCCCGGCAAACGACATTCCCGACGGATGGGAAGGTCTTGATGCTGGTCCGGAAACACGCAAAGCATTTGCAGAAGCGATAAAGGGAGCAAAAACAATTCTTTGGAATGGTCCTGCCGGAGTATTCGAATTCGACAATTTTATAGGCGGTTCAAAAGCAATTGCTGACGCAATAGCTGAAGCTACTGCAAATGGTGCATTCTCACTCATTGGCGGAGGCGACTCAGTTGCATGTATCAACAAGTTTGGCATGGCAGACAAGGTTTCATACATCTCAACTGGTGGAGGCGCATTATTGGAAGCTATTGAAGGGAAAACACTTCCTGGCGTAGCTGCAATTGAAGCATAACTTATATATTTTTAGCATCATAGTAATTAAAAGGTGGTTGCTCCGTGAGGAACAATCACCTTGTCTTTTATATTTTCATAAATAAAAATCTCTACCACCAATCTCGTCAAGTCCTTATTTTCACATTGCCCTAAGACTCTTTTTGTAATGACTTGAATAAGATTATCCTTATTAAAAATAAAAGGAAGGGGACAAATACTTGTCACTCTTCCTTTGAAAAACAATTGCGGAAGATGAGGGATTCAAACCCCCGATACCCGTAATGGGTATACCGGATTTCGAGTCCAGCGCATTCGGTCACTCTGCCAATCTTCCTTTATCTGCAAACGGAATAAGAATCAAGTTCCAATCCGTTCTTTTAACGTGTGCAAAGATAATACATTTTTTTATTCCGACAAAAAATTCATCATTCAAATGAAAGTTTTTCAAGTTTCGACCTAAGTATTGAAGCCTCAGAACGACGTATTCCAAGCTTTATCTCACACGTACCTTCATAACTTTGAGATATTATCCTCGGCTTCATTTCCTTGACAACACGCATCACGGAATTCATCATTACGTATGGGAAACGGTATGAAACAATTTCTTCTACCTGGCGTAATTCCACATTTGAGGCGGCCAACGCCTCCGCTGAGGCTGTCCTATATGCAACAATCAAGCCTCCTGTCCCAAGGTTTACGCCACCATAATAGCGTACTACAACAACGAGGATATCCGTCAACTCATTGCTGTTTATTTGTCCAAGTATAGGCTTACCTGCTGTGCTGCTCGGCTCCCCGTCATCATTAGCCCGAAAGACATCGCGCTCTGGTCCAAGAACATAAGCGTAACAGATGTGCCGAGCATCATAATATTTTTTACGGTAAGACTGCAATATGTCTTTAACTTCGTCAACACTCTCTACATGATGCGAGAAAGCAAGGAACTTACTCCTCTTCTCGGAGTAAGTTCCTTCACCTATATTTGTTATGGTCTTAAACTCATCTGCACCCATACAAGGCAACAATACTTATGAAAGTTTGTGTATAACCAAGCCTGAGCGCAATTTCGGTTCAAACCATGTAGCCTTAGGCGGCATTATTTTTCCACTGTCTGCGATGTCCATTATCTGCTTCATCGTAACAGGATACAACGCCAAAGCCATGCGCATTTCACCGCTATCGACTCTGCGCTTCAATTCATCCAAACCGCGCAGGCCGCCTACAAAATCAATCCGCTTGTCCGAACGCAAATCCTTTATACCAAGTATTTCGTCCAAAATCAGACGGCTCGATATGTCTACGTCAAGTACTCCTATGGGGTCTGTATCGTCAAACGTGCCAGACTTAGCGGTCAAACTATACCATTTGCCATCCAAATACAGTGAGAAATTATGCAGACAATCAGGCTTGTAGACATCCGCTCCTTTTTCTTCGACATTAAAATTCTTCTCCAATGCAGACAAGAACTCGGCAGATGTAAGTCCATTAAGGTCTTTCACTACGCGGTTATAGTCAAGGATTGTAAGTTGTGAAGCCTGGAAACAAACCGCCATGAAGTAATTATATTCCTCCGTTCCATTATGGTTTGCATCTTGCCTGGCCTTTTCCGCCCCAACGAGAGCTGCCGCAGCGGAACGGTGATGCCCGTCAGCGATATAGAGAGAAGGCATCTTTGCAAATTCCTTTGTAACGGTTTCAATATCAGCATCGTCTGAAATTATCCAGAACTGATGACGGAATCCGTCAACAGGAGCGATAAAATCATATTCAGGTTCAGTCCCTGCATAGCGCATTATCAGCGCATCAAGAACGCTGTTGTCGGGATACGCGAAGAATACAGGCTCTATATTGGCATTGTTCACACGAACATGCTTCATGCGGTCTTCCTCCTTATCGCGACGTGTAAGTTCATGTTTCTTGATTACACCGTTAAGATAATCGTCAACATATGCACATACGACAAGACCATATTGTGTCTTGCCATTCATTGTCTGCGCATAAATGTAATATTGCTCTTTATCGTCCTGCACGAGCCAGCCTTTGTCCTGAAACTTCTTAAAGTTTTCTGCCGCCTTCTCGTAAACACGCGCATCATACTCGCTTGTGCCCGGAGCAAAATCTATTTCAGGCTTTATTATATGATAAAGGCTTTTCTCGTTATCGCCAGCCTCGGCACGTGCTTCTTCCGAATCAAGGACATCATACGGTCTTGACTCAACCTCCTCAACATACTGTTTCGGGGGACGAACGCCTTTAAAAGGTTTGATAATGGCCATAAACCAACATTATTTGTTTACTTGAAACTTTGTGCAACCGTCCTTGAAGAAGGCGTTGATTTGCCTTGCTGCGGCAATACCGGCATTTATATTGGCCTCAGATGTCTGTGCGCCCATCTTTTTAGGAGTGCTGAAATAACGCCCTTCAAACTTCATAAACTCCGCGTCTGCATCGGGCTTTATGTCCGTTATATACTTCAAGTCCTCACGCTCGGCCATCAATTTTAGCAGTTCCGCCTCGTTTACAACTTCCTTACGTGCGGTATTTATCACGATACCACCCTTCTTCATCTTGCTTACCAAGGCATAATTGATGCTCTGCTTTGTCTCAGGCGTAGCCGGGATGTGCAGCGAAACGATGTCACAGTTCTCAAACAATTCGTCCTGCGAATTTACCGCATGTACTCCAGCTTCCTCGATAGCTTCCTTGGGGCAGAATGCGTCATAGGCATAGACTTCCATTCCAAAGCCCTTGGCTATACGCGCCACATTGCGTCCTACATTGCCAAACGCCAAAATTCCAAGCTTCTTGCCTAACAATTCTGTACCCGACTTGCCATTATAAAAATTGCGCACCGCATATACGAGAAGTCCGAATACAAGTTCAGCAACCGCATTTGAATTCTGTCCGGGAGTATTCTCTACAACAACCCCCTTCTCCTTTGCATACGCAATGTCCACGTTATCATATCCGGCTCCGGCACGCACAACGATTTTCAGATTATTTGCAGCATCTAAAACCGCAGGCGTAACCTTGTCTGAACGTACAATCAAAGCGTCCGCATCCTTAACAGCGTCAAGCAGTTGTGATGCGTCTGTATATTTCTCAAGCAACTCAAGCGTATTACCTGCGCTTTCAACTTCTTTCCTTATGCCGTCCACCGCCACTTGTGCGAACGGTTTTTCAGTCGCCACTAATACTTTCATATCATTTGATTTAATTGGTTGATTGAAATCTATTATTGCCTAACGGGAAACGCCAAGGGGAAGCACGTCCGGCACCAAACCTGTCTTTCAAATGCCGCCGCAACATGTTCCCCTTGTCATTATCAATACCGTAAAAATCAGTGCTCTGCTTCAAAGTCCTTCATGCACTTGATTAGAGCCTGCACGCCTTCTACTGTCTGGGCGTTGTAGCAGCTTGCGCGGAAGCCACCTACCGAACGGTGTCCCTTTATTCCTACCATGCCATGAGCCGTAGCATACTCCAGGAATGGCTTTTCAAGCTCGGCATATTCATCGTTCATCACGAAGCATATGTTCATAACCGAGCGATCTTCTGCCGCCACTGTTCCGTGGAACAGCTTGTTCCTGTCAATCTCTGCATAAAGCATGTCGGCACGTTCCCGTGCACGTCTGTCCATAGCCTCTACGCCACCCATCTTCTTTATCCAGCGTAAATTCTCAAGCGCAGTATAAATCGGAACTACCGGTGGGGTATTGAACATCGAGCCTTTGTCTACATGTGTCTTGTAGTCAAGCATCGTCGGGATTGTGCGCGGAGCCTTTCCGAGTGCGTCATCCTTGACAATTACAACAGTCACTCCTGCCATCGACAAGTTCTTCTGTGCGCCGGCATAGATGCACATGTACTTCGACACATCTACCGGACGGCTGAAAATGTCTGACGACATATCGGCTATCATCGGCACCGGCACGTCCAAGTCCTTACGTATCTCCGTGCCGTATATCGTGTTGTTTGTGGTTATATGCAGATAGTCAACATCCGCCGGGCAAGTCCAGTCTTTGGGGATGAATGTGTAATTGGCATCTGCCGAGGATGCTACCTCAACCACCTCGCCAAACAGTTTGGCTTCCTTTATGGCTTTCTTCGCCCATGTACCAGTATTGAGGTATGCGGCTTTAGTTACAAGGAAGTTGTATGGAATCATGCAGAACTCGAGCGAAGCTCCTCCACCGAGGAAAAGTACCGAATAGCCTTCAGGCACACCAAGCAGCTCCTTGATAAGAGCTACAGCCTCGTCTACAACCGGCTGGAAGTCCTTTGCCCTATGGCTGATTTCAGCCAAAGACAGACCGCTTCCATTAAAATCCAAAATCTGCTTTGCCGTGTTTTCAATAACTTCGCGCGGAAGCATTGAAGGGCCGGCGTTAAAGTTGTACTTCTTCATGATGAAATTATTTAAATCGGTTATTCTTTTTTCGCTGTCGCGAAATTATATCTTTTACGTGAATTGCACAAACTTTTTACATTAAAAATGCGGAATACGCGACATTTTGTCACTTTACAAGCTCGATTAACGTCTTTATGCCTTTCAGTTTTGCACCGGACGCACGTTCTATCACATCGCGCCACCTACTGCTGTCCACCGCCGCGTATGCCCAACGCTCCATAACGTCAATCCTGCCTATCGACGAGCCGTCAAGACCGCCAGCTTTACAGAGAAAGCCTAAAACATCACCGCGCGACACTTTATCTTTCTTCCCCTTACCTATATATATAGTAACCATGCGCGGCTGCGGCGGCATCTGGCTGCCTTCAGGTATTATATAATGTTCAAGCCCTGACGGTACATACTCCGGCAGTTCCTCATCCGGACCAAGCAAGAAAAAAGCCCTGCCTGTAGCCTCCCATCGCGCGGTGCGTCCAACACGGTGCACATATTCGTCCTCGCCTACCGGCAAATGATAATGCACTATATTGTCCACATCTGGAAGGTCGAGTCCACGCGACGCCAAATCGGTAGCTACAAGTACGTTGGCCGAGCCATTGGCAAACTTATACACGGCCGCTTCACGTGATTTCTGATCCATTCCGCCATGAAAAGCGCTAACAACAAACCCCTTTCCCTGAAGAAACTCGCTCGTACGTTCAACGCTGTCACGGAAATTAAGAAACACGATTGTACTGCCGCTGCCGAATGAACACAACAGTTTGGAAAGCGTTTCAAGCTTGTCCTTGTCGGGACTTTTCACCACATACTGTCCTATACGGCTCTGGACATCGCCGTTACCGATGCGGTCAAGCCGTCTGACACGGCCCATATTGACAAACGACGGTATTTCTTGGGCATCAGTCGCAGACAGAAGAAAACGCCTGCGGACAGCCTTCAACAAATCCATCGCTTTTGACATTTCCCCGGAAAAGCCCATTTTAAGACATTTGTCAAACTCGTCGATTACAAGCATGGTCACCGTCCGTGCGTCGATATTGCCATTTTCCAAATGGTCTACAAGGCGTCCGGGAGTAGCAAACACCACTTGTGGCATCACACGGCGCATCTCCCTATGCTCGTCCATCGCCGGACGGCCTCCATACATGCACATTGACCTTACTCCACAAGCCATGCTTTTCAACACATCATGCGACTGCAAGGCAAGCTCACGGCCTGGAACTATCACTACAGCCTGGACGCACGGCAACGCTGCATCAACCATACTGGTCAGCGGCAGCAAATAGGCTATGGTCTTGCCGCTACCCGTAGGCGACAACAACACGACATCGCCTCCGCCGCAAAGCATCGCTTCCTTCATGTCCTGCTGCATGTCGCTAAGGGCATTTATCCCAAGCCGTTTCAATATTTCGTCCTCACTATTCGTTGATGCAATGTTTTTCATATTTTACAGATTTATCAGCGGATATCAGGCTGCAATGCCACACCGGCTGCGCATATCTTTTGCAAAGATAAGAAACATTGCCGAAACTGACGAATAAAATCACAAGAATAATATCCGATAAATCCAATCTAACATTCAGGCAACGACTTAGAGGCATGCAATATGCCACAAAACGCATTGCAAAAAGCCACCTTTCGCATTATAAAAGGACGTATATTGCAATGCAAAAGGACACCTTTTGCAAACCGTCATGTATCTTGCCCGTAAGTCTCTGACAATCAAACCGTTTACGTGTCACCGTTTTTGAACGGCCTTACGGCGGTTTTTCATTATGGCATCCTTGTTCTCCAAGGCCCACTCTATAAGTCCGTTGACATGCGGCAGCAGCGAACGCGCCCTGTCTGTAAGCGAGTATTCCACGTGCGGCGGCACTTCCGGATAAACCTTGCGGTTGACGTAGCCGTCTTCTTCAAGCGTGCGAAGCGTCACAGTCAGCATTTTTTGGGATATGTCTGGAATGTCACGCAGCAGTTGCTTGAAGCGCACCACTCCACCGTCCGGCCTGTCAAGCATATATAAAACAAGAAGGGACCATTTGTCGCTTATACGCGCAAGGATGTTGCGTATAGGGCAGTCGGGAAACATCGTGTCAACAATAGTAGTTCTGTCCATAAGTCTCTGATTTTCATTTTACTCTACAAAAGTAAGCAATTTTATTACAAACACCAAGAAACTTTTTTCAAAAAATTTTCCAACCGCAACTATCTCACTGTCAACAATCGTTACTTTGACGTAACTATGTGGCGTAAAAGTGCCTTCTTGCAGAGTCAGAATTTTCACCGTATTTTTGCAGCACAAAAGTAAACAAAGTAACTTTAAGTAACCAAAAGATGTATGTACAACTTCAAAAACAAATGAAAATGAAAAAGGTAGTATTAATTTTGTTCAATCTTTTAACTATTACAGCTATGGCACAGACAAGAGGAAGGTTTGAAGTACATGACTTCGAAAAGTTCAAACTGCATGTTTATTACACCAACGACGCACTTGGCGACGCAAGCTACATCGTCGAAGGAGACGACGCTCTCGTTACTATGGAGCAACCTCTCTTCAAGGACAACGTGGCTGAATTTGACAAGTATCTCGACAAACTGAACAAACCTGTAGTGCAGCGTATAACCGACTATCACGTAGGCGGCACCGGCAGCCACGACGTTGTGATGGTCGAGGGAATGCCTGAATTTACGAAAGGAGAAATTTACGGTGGCATGATGCAGGGATTCGCCAAAACTTTCGGCGACGCACTCACCGCAATGCCGACAGGAAAGGCTACTGAAGTTGCATTCGGAAGCACCCAGACATGGATTGGAATACCGTTCTTGTTCAGCCACGGGGCGACATCAGACTTCCCTGGAGCAAGCATATTGATTGGTGGGAAAGTATACTATACGCATTGGACACCGGCAAAGGCGCATGTCAGCCATCTGCAAATTTCATCACCTGCGGCTATAGATGCTGAGATTGAAGAAGCCGGACTGTCGCTGGCAACAGGTGCAGAGCTTTTCATCGGTGGCCATGGCGGCGCGGCGAAGCGCGATGCCGTTGAGTTCAAGATTGCATATTTAAAAAAGGTAAAGGAACTTCTTGACACCTGCACAACACCGCAGGCGTTCATTGAGGCCATGAAACAAGCTTATCCGGGATTGCCCGGAGAAAACGGCCTCAGCGATCTTGCAAAGGCTTTGTTCACCTGCAAATAAACAAAATGCCGTCATTTGCCAAACAAAAAACGGGAAGCATCGCAACGTCTGGTACGTACACGTTGCATGCTTCCCATCCACTTTTTGTCTTAATCATGCTCAGCCGCAGTGGAACGAACGGCTTACAAGCCTGCGCATAAGCTCATCGTCCTTCTCCGCTTCCGCCCTAAGGCAGGCATCATCATAACTACGCAGTTTGCCGATGATACCGTCTATCATGCGTGGCGAGAACACTCCGTCGGCCTCAAACATGCTTCTCTGTCTTTCAAGGCAGTCCGCCGAGGCCTTACAAGAGTCTGGAAGCTGCTCGAAACGAGAATTGTTACCGCTCTCACTAGGCCCTACATACTTGTCTGCAGCTATGGCAAGAGCCTCGTTTTCCGGCATCTCCAGCCCGTGACGGCACGCCACGCACAATCCGGCCATAAGCTGATAGACGTCAGCCGAGGCGTCGGGCGAGCGCATCTCCACAGTCTGCTTCTGCGACGTATCGCCCTTTGTACAGCTTTCCTGACGGTTTACCTGCACACACATGTCCTTGTCTGAAGTCCAGCCCAACGGCACTCGCACGAGCACGGAACGGTTGCAGTCGCCCCAGCAAACGCTTGTCGGGGCTTCCTGATGCGGTACAAGGCGGAAGTAAGAGACAGGAGTCTTGTTGCCGAAAGCTGTTATTGACGGTGCCAGCACCATCATGCCAGCAATGGCACGTCGCGCTTCTGCCGACAGCTTACCGCCAAGCGTCATGCAGTTGCGCCCGTCGCGCATCATACGTATATGTATATGTAAGCCGGAACCAGCCTTGCCTACCGTTATTTTAGGAGCAAACGTCACATCCAGACCGTATTCATAGGCAAGGTTTCGTATCACCCATTTGGCCAAAACAAGCTGGTCGGCGGCACTTTCAACAGGACATGGCAGGAATTCTATTTCGTTTTGCTCGAACACCTTGCCGTCTGCCGCGAAATTGCCCACTTCCGAATGACCGTATTTTATCTGTCCTCCGGTCTGCGCTATGTATGCCATGCACTTCTTGCGGAACTCGTTGAACTTGGCAAAAGGCCCAGACTCATGGTAGCCGCGCTGGTCGACCGCCGGGAACATCCCGTCATCTTCAGCGATGACATAATACTCCAGTTCGCCCATTGCCTCGTAAGTCATGCCTGTAGACTTGACGAAAGCCTCGGCGGCACGGTGTAAAGTCTGCTCCGGCGAACAGGCAAAAGGCTGGCCGTCCTTGTCAAAAAACGAGCAAAGCAGGCACAACGTAGGGATTTCGGCAAATGGGCTGACAAACGCAGAACGGAAACGTGGAACGACATAAAGGTCGCTACTCTCCGCCTCGACAAACGATGGGAACAGGCTCGAACCGTCAACCCTTTCGCCGTAAGTAAGGATTGTCTCAAGATAAGCAAGGTTGTTAATCATAAAGTTAAGCGTCTTCACACGCCCGTCCTCGGCAGGATACATGAAATCAACCATCCTTATGCCTTTCTCGCGAACGAATGCAATGATGTCGGCTTTTGTCAGTTCAGAAGCCGGTTTGCTGAAAAACGCCACAAGGTCGTTGGCGTTCATTTCGACAGTTTTGTCCATAGCCATGATAATTAAGGTCTAACAAAAATATTTAAACTCAACAATGGATACAACACATACGTGCACCGCCATGCCCTCTTTACAGCGAAGCTATGTCTATGATCGGGAAGAGGACTTTCCATCTATTTCCCGAATACAACTTATCTACGGGCAAAGATAAGCTTTTTCAATACGACATGCAAGTTATAAGCTATATTTTCAACAAATAAAACAAATGTTCACAATAACACAATGCCAACATGTAAAATCAGAACAATATCGGCTGCAGCTAACGGCAATCGCACACTGGCATGGCTGGAAGTACACCTCTGCAGTGAAAATAAAACGCCGTTTCACGTCCTTTTATTTTGCATTTCACTCGGTTTGCATTATCTTTGCAAACGGTAAAGTGAAAAATCCGATTGCATGAAACATTTTTCAAGATACATATTACTATTGTGCATGCTGCTTTTTGCGAGCATGGACGGTACGGCGCAGAATGGCAAATGGCGTGAAATGCACAAAGTTGAGGCCAAAGAGACAATTTACGGCATTGCGCGCGAATACGGTCTGACCGTAGAAGAATTGATTAAAGCAAACCCCGACATGGGTGTTCCGGGTTATAAACTGAAAAAAGGCGATTATATCTTCATCCCTTATTCAAAGACTGAAACTACCACACAAACCGTGAAAACCGCCAGCCAGGCAGCCGCAGCAGCATCTACACCCGGCGCATTGAAGGTTGGTGTGCTGTTGCCTCTTCACAATTTAGACGGCGACGGGCGTCGTATGGTAGAATATTACCGCGGCTTGCTGATGGCCTGCGAAGATCTTAAGAAAGAAGGATATTCCGTGGATGTAAGCGCATGGAACGTGCCTTCAGACGCCGACATATACCGGACCTTGGTGAAAGACGGCGTGAGCCGGTGCGACATGATATTCGGTCCGCTCTATTCCAAGCAGGCGAGTCCGTTGTCGTTTTTCTCGAAAGACAATGGCATAAAGCTCGTAATACCGTTCTCTATAACAGGTGACGATGTTGATAAGAACCCAAATATTTTCCAAGTGTACCAGTCACCGGAAACATTTTACGGCATGGCGGCCGACCATTTTGCCTATCGTTTCAAGGACTACAACGTGGTTGTTGTCGACTGCAACGACAAGACAAGCGACAAAGGAGTATTCACTTCAGCTTTGAGAAAACGGCTGAAACAGAAAGACGTGCCGTGCAACATCACCAATATCAGTTCGGGCAGTGGTGCGTTTGCAATGGCTTTCAGCGCGGTAAAACCCAATATCGTGGTGCTGAATACGGCGCGTTCGCCTGAACTTGGCACCATTCTCGAAATGCTTGACATCCTTACGGGCACACATCCAGAACTCAAGGTGTCATTGTTCGGATACACAGAATGGCTGATGTACGCAAGCCACTACCTCGACAGTTTCTGCCGGTATGACACTTACATTCCAACAAACTTCTACTACAACTCTTATTCCAGCAAGGTTGCAGCATTTGAACGTAGGTATCAATCTGAATTCAAATGCGGAATGATGGACTATCTGCCGCGGTTCGCAATGACTGGATATGACCACGGAATGTTTTTCATAGGAGGAATGCTGAAACAGGGAAAGGCATTCAACGGTTCGGTAGAAAACAAGGATGCACTCCAAACACCATTGCACTTCACCAAGACGCGCGGCGGAGGCTACCGCAATGAAAGTCTTATGTTTGTTCACTACAACCGTGACAAGTCCATATCAATAATAAAATTCTGACATCCTCATTGCAACGTATGCGCAAGCTCTGTTTACTAATATTTATGTCTGTTGCCATTGGGGTATCGGCGCAGGTTGGCAAGTACCGTAACGACATGAGCATAGGTGTCAACGGCGGCTACGTGTTGAGCAATGTCGGCTTCACCCCAAAAGTCAACCAGACATTCCACGGCGGCTTAACGGGCGGCATCTCGTTCCGCTATGTCTGCGAGAAGTATTTTAGTACCATATGCGCGGTACAGGCAGAGGTGAACTATGCACAGATAGGATGGAAGGAACAGATACTCGACGTGAACGACGCACCTGTAATCAATACCGTGACCGGCCTGCCCGAAGAGTACAGCCGCACTATGAACTACATCCAGATACCAATATTCGCACATCTCGGATGGGGTCGCGAAGAAAAGGGATTCCAGTTTTTTTTCCAAGCTGGGCCGCAAATCGGATTCTGCTTAGGCGAGAAAACAAAAACAAACTTCAACGTAAACGACGCCAACTTCGACGACCGTGTCAACTCGGTAGTAGCACAAGACACGATGGCCGTTGAAAACAAATTCGACTATGGCATTGCCGCCGGACTCGGACTTGAATATTCCCATCCAAAAATTGGACACTTCCAACTGGAAGCCCGATATTATTACGGACTTGGAAACATATACGGAGACTCGAAGAAAGACTTTTTCGGAAAGTCGAACTTCGGCAATATCGTGGTCAAACTGACATACCTCTTCGACATCATACGCACCAAGAACCGCGAAGGCGGACGCTGACAGGCTCATCGTAATGCGGTTTCCAGGCACGGCGGATGCCCTATGTCTGCATATTAACAACTTAAAATAATAATACTATGTTTGAAGGACAACCAAAAGGTTTGTATGCACTTGCCCTTGCCAATACGGGCGAGCGCTTCGGTTACTACACCATGCTTGCGATTTTCACATTGTTCCTGCAAGCTAAATTCGGCTTTACGGCCACAGTTACATCAAACATCTTTGCCGGCTTCCTGGCGTTAGTCTATTTCCTGCCCGTCGTAGGCGGAATTTTGGCCGACAAGTTCGGCTTCGGCAAGATGGTGACATCGGGTATCGTAATCATGTTCATCGGCTACATTTGCCTGGCCATCCCTGCAGGCAACAACGCGCTTGGCATCGCGGCGATGATTGGCTCACTGTTCCTGATTGCACTCGGAACGGGCCTGTTCAAAGGCAATTTGCAAGTATTGGTAGGCAACCTTTACGATGACCCGAAGTACGCGTCAAAGCGTGACACGGCGTTCTCGATATTCTATATGGCCATAAACATCGGCGCACTTTTCGCGCCCACAGCAGCGGAAAAGATTACCGACTGGTACATGAAGAGCCACAACTTCATCTACAACGGCGACATTCCGGCTTTGGCACACCAGTATCTCGACGGCTCTCTTTCGGGCGAGGCCATGCAGAAGTTTATCTCGCTTGCGTCTTCACAAGGTGTTGGCACGGATGCTGCTTCGCTCACAAGCTTTGCAAACGACTACATCAACGTCCTTTCCGAGTCGTATCACATGGGCTTTGCCGTAGCATGTGTGTCACTGATTGTATCGATGCTGATATACGTATTGGGCAGAAAGACGTTCAAGCATGCCGATATAAACAACAACACGAAGCAGGCTTCAAGCAATGAGGAAACGGCTGTACACACGCAGGAACTCACGCCGGCCGAGACAAAATCACGCGTCATTGCACTTTGCCTTGTGTTCGCCGTGGTGATATTCTTCTGGATGGCGTTCCATCAGAACGGCCTTACTCTTACGTTCTTTGCACGCGATTACACTGCAGCTACTGCCACAGGGCTGACCCGTATGGGCTTTGACGTATGGAACCTTGTGCTCATCGCCATTATGGTTTACGCCCTGTTCAGCCTATTCCAGTCAAAGAAAGCCAAAGGACGTGTCATCTCGGCTTTTGTTCTGGGCGCGGCATTGGCTATGTTGTACAGTAATTACAACAGCATGGACGAAGTGATTAACATCCTCCCGCAAAAGTTCCAACAGTTCAACCCGTTCTTCGTCGTAGCACTGACTCCCGTCTCGATGGCTGTATTCAGCTATCTTGCAAGAAAAGGCAAAGAGCCTTCCGCCCCACGTAAAATCGGTATCGGCATGTTCATCGCCGCTGTAGGCTTCATGATTATGGTATGGGGATCACTCGGATTGCCCGTACCTGACGACCTCGCTTCCACCACAACGGATTACAGGGTTACGCCAAACCTGCTGATAGGCACATACCTCGTGCTCACATTTGCAGAACTGTTCCTCTCCCCTATGGGTATTTCGTTCGTGTCGAAAGTAGCTCCTCCAAAATACAAGGGTCTTATGATGGGTGGTTGGTTCGCCGCAACAGCGGTTGGCAACTACCTCGTTTCAATTATCGGAATGCTTTGGGGCGGCCTGCCTTTATGGGTATTGTGGGGCATACTCGTAGTGCTCTGTGTGCTCTCGGCTGTTTTCATCTTCTCGATAATGAAGAAGCTGGAGAAAGTTTGCTGACAACATAAAAGTTATTAGGTCATGGGGTCTTAACGCATTAAGGCTCCATGATTTTTTATGCCGCATCCGAATGCGTTTCAACTTTAGGCAAAACAGTTAACAAAAGACCGTCTTTCACATTGCAAAAGACGGTCTTTCATGTGTCAAAAGGTGGCCTTTTACAATGTGAAAGGCCACCTTTTGTAAAACAGGCGCATCGCTATTGTAAAACGGATAGTTTCAAAAAGTGCCAGGCTTGTAACGTTCCTTGTGCCTATATCTCATTGATGCCAACGTAACCGCGTGTAACGGCGTATATTGTCAATGCCGACACGCTCTTTATATTGAGCTTATCCATAATGTTGCGGCGGTGGGTCACAACGGTAGCAAGACTTATATTCAGACACGAGGCAATCTCCTTGTTGATGTAACCTTTCACTATCAACGCCATCACTTCTATTTCGCGCGACGACAACCGCTTTTCATGCGCCGTGCGTTCAAGCGGCGGCAAGTTTCGTCCTGCGGCATGCGCACCTTGTTCCAAAGCAAGCAAGGACTTTACAAGCGACTTCTCCGGCACCGACGTACACAAGCTATGGAAGCCGGAGAAAGGAGGATGGCCTTCGTCTGACATACTTAGGATAATAGTCTTTCGCTGGTGCTCTGTGAAAAAACGGATGTCGTCCACAACTGCTCCCGTTGCCGCAAAGTAATGGATATAATCGCCGGAACTACCTTCAGACATCTCGCTGACAGAACGGAACGTGTCAACCTCAACTACCGGCATAACTTCTTGCAGCAACTGCTTCAAGCCTATTGCCGCAAGAGTATCAGAATGTATTATTGCGATTTTGGGAGACATGGAGATTAATAAGTTAAAAAATTAAGAGTTAAGAATTAAGAAAATATGCCTTGTTTCATCATAAGACAGAGGCAACTTTCTTAATTCTTAACTCTTAATTCTTAATTTTTTAAGACATAAATCCGAGCAAAGCACCGGCTGCTACAGCCGAGCCGATGACTCCAGCAACGTTCGGCCCCATTGCGTGCATCAGCAAGAAGTTGTGGCGGTCGTACTCAAGCCCGAGATTGTTGGATATTCGTGCGCTCATAGGCACTGCACTCACACCGGCGTTTCCGATAAGCGGATTTATCTTCTTTGACTTCGGCAAAAACAAGTTCATAAACTTTACGAAGAGTACACCCGAAGCTGATGCGATGGCGAAAGCCATGAAACCGAGGAAGAAGATGTAGATGGTTTTCAGCGTAAGGAACTCGCTGGCCTGCGTGGAGCAACCTACCGTGAGGCCGAGCAGCATGACTATAATGTCGTTGAGCGCACTGCCTGCGGTCTTGGCGAGGCGCGTGGTCTTGCCTGACTCCTTAAGCAAGTTGCCGAAGAACAGCATACCGAGCAGCGGCAGACCCGAAGGCACAATGAACGTCGTAAGCAACAGTCCGATAATCGGGAAAAGTATGCGCTCTGTCTGGCTTACCTGGCGTGCCGGCTTCATACGTATGAGACGCTCTTTCTTTGTTGTAAGCAAACGCATCAAAGGCGGCTGGATGATTGGTACAAGCGCCATATACGAGTATGCGCATACGGCGATAGCTCCCATAAGGTTCGGACTAAGCTTTGAAGAAAGGAATATTGCCGTAGGACCGTCGGCTCCGCCGATGATTGCAATACCCGCAGCCTGGTTCGGTTCAAAGCCAAGAGCCAAGGCAATCATGTACGCGCCGAAGATGCCAAACTGCGCCGCAGCTCCGATAAGGATTAGTTTAGGATTGCTTATAAGCGCGGAAAAGTCAGTCATTGCACCTATGCCAAGGAACACAAGAGGCGGATACCAGCCTTGGCGCACGCCTTGGTAGAATATGTTTAGCACGGAGTTGTCCTCGTAAAGGCCGATTTCAAGTCCGGCATCGGCGCGGAACGGAATGTTTCCGAGAATGATTCCCAATCCTATAGGAACGAGCAGCAAAGGCTCGAAATCCTTTTTTATGGCCAGCCAAATGAAGAACGCGCCGGCTATTATCATAATGATGTTGCCTGTAGTGGCGTTGGCGAAGCCCGTATATGTCAGGAACTCATTGAAGTTGCTTGAAATGAAATCTGTAAATCCCATAGCTTGTCGTTTTTTGATTATAAGCTCTTACGGTTTTTAAAGTTGCCCGGCTTTATGAGTACACGCTTATTTGGCAGTGTAAGATACTGCATTATGCCGTTTCAACCTTTGTTCCTCATCCAATTGTTATCAACGCATCTCCCTCCATTACGGTGTCACCCTTGTTTACAAGTACGGCTGTCACCGTGCCGTTGCATTCCGCCTCAATGTTGTTCTGCATCTTCATGGCCTCAAGCACAATTACAGTGTCGCCGTCTTTTACGGTGTCGCCGACCTTCACCTTTACATCGGTGATTGTCCCTGGCAGTGGTGCTGTAACTTTGGTGCCGCCAGCCGGAACGTTTGCCGCAGGCTTTTCAGGCTTGCTTACCGGTGCGGAGACAGTGGGTTGTGGCGGTGTTACAACCGGCTTGTGCGGCATGGTTGCAGGATTTATGGGTTGTTTCAGCTCCACTTCGAAAGGTATTCCGTTAACGTTTACTTGTGCTATATTGCCTTCTACGTTGACAATCTCCACGTCATAATCGACGCCCTGTACTTTATATTGATATTTATTCATTTTCTTTATGTTTATGTTCGGGTTGTAAAATGTTGCTTTTCTTCTTTTTATAATCCGTCAGGGAATTATTGTTTCTTCCGGATACATGTTCCAGTTGGTATGGTGCGGTTTTATGGTTATTATGTTGCTTTCTATATCATGCACATCATCCTCATACTGCTTGAGCGCCATTGCGATGACTGCCATGTATATTTCCTTGTCGATGCCGCCGGTTTGCAGGCCGTCTTTCAGTATGACTTTGGTCTTATGTCCGGTTTCAACAATCTTTTCCCCGGTCTTTACGGCCGCCTTGATTGGCTGTATCTTACCAGCTTTCTTAAGTGTTTGCTTATGTGACATGAACAGCCCCAACACGCGGAAGAACACATAAAGCAAGGCAAGACAGAAGAATACGATACCCATCGACAGCACGGTGATGCCAAATCCGTATGGATCCTCGCGCTTGATTTTGGCAATTTTTGTCTCGCTCATCTGCATATAGTTCTCTATTCCCGGCGTTACGCTATCAGGATTTTTCACTTCCCATTGTACAGCACCGTCCTTTATTCTTGCGTAAGACTGGTCTGCCGCCAAAGCTGGAACTGATACAGAGTCTATCAGGTCGATGCCATTGCCGTCATACAGGGCGACCCACACAGGTTCTCCACTCGCCGCCTTGGCTTCAAGGTGCAATGTTCCCTGTGCCTGATTGCCGTTAAGGAAGAACACAATGTGCTCGCGCGCCGACATGGACGTGCGGCTGTCACCGTTAGGTATGCAGCTCATCATCGCCGTGCGTTCTGGCACTGAGAGGCTTTTGTCAAGCACGCGCCGGTCTGTCGTTATGTACATTCCGCGCACGTCATACGTAGAAAAGGCGACGTTGGTAAGCTCTACCCATGCGCCCCGGTTCCCGTATTCGTCTTGAAGATTGGCCTTGTTGTTGGTAAGTACTTCGTTTATCTTGATGTTCCTTGCCCCTTGGCCGAACACCGAGACAGTACCTGCCATCAAGGCGCAAAGCAGAATAAAGGTTTTCTTCATGTCTTGATGTTTTTTTTGTTTTAAGGTTATATGGTTAGGTGGTTGTCAGTATGCGGTATAAGTTTTCTTTTCTGATGCAGGGCTGCATGAATACAGGCCCTGCACCATTGATAACCCTGCGCCAGGATTTGGCATTCTGTCACATTCCGCAGAAGAAAAGCACTATGATTTGCGCCGTAAATATCCTTAGGAACATGCTTAACGGATAGACTGTTGAATATCCTACTGCCGGCGCATCCTTGGAACATGCGGCGTTTGCGTATGCCAATGCCGGAGGGTCTGTATATGTTCCGGCAATCATTCCCATTATAGTGAAATAGTTGAATTTATATTTCAACCTTGCAATCAGGCCTATAATAATAATAGGTATGACGGTAATCAAAAATCCTGTATAGACATATTTCAAACCGTCGCCTTGTATAATGGTCTCAAGGAAGCCGTCACCGGCTTTGATGCCAACGCTTGCAAGAAACAGCACCAGACCTATTTCGCGCAGCATCATGTTTGCACTTGTTGTGGTATATGTCACGAGATGAACTTTATAGCCGAACCGTCCGATGAGAATCGCTATGATAAGCGGGCCACCGGCTATGCCGAGTTTGATGGGCACAGGTATGCCCGGACATGCGATTGGTATACTGCCGAAAATAATTCCTACAAAAATCCCGACAAAGATGGTGGCAATGTTGGGCGCATTGAGGCGTTTCACAGAGTTGCCAAGAACAGCAGCCATACGGTTGACCGCACCCTCCGGACCTACAACCATCACGCGGTCGCCAACCTGGAGCGAAAGTCTTGAATGTGCAAAAAGATCCATTCCGTGGCGTGTAACCCTCGTCACGTTTACTCCGAAACCGCGCGAGAAGTGCATCTGTCCAAGCGTTTTACCGTTTATCGACGGACGCGTTACGACTATTCGCTTGCTTACCATCGGCTCGTCCTGCGTTTTCCAGTCGATTTCCACTTCCGGACCGATGAAGGCTATGATTGCTTCGGCATCTTTCTCTGCACATACTACGAACAGCTTGTCGCCTATGTGGAATATAGTTTTGCCCATAGGTGTTATCACATGGCCGTCGTGCAGCAGGCGTGAGCACACGAAGTCGCGGTTGAGGAACTCATGTACTTGGGCTATCGTCTTGCCTTCAAGATAGCCGTTCTCAACCGTTATGCTCATGAAATGGGGCTTTATCTCCTCGTTTTCGTTTTCCTCCTCTTCAAGCTTCTGCTCTTCTTTGTCTGCATTTACACGGCAGAAGTAACGGATGGCTATTGTAGCACCGATAATTCCAAGCACGCCGAGCGGATATGCGCAGGCGTATCCGGAAGCTATCTGCGGAACATTGCCGCCACTGAACACCGAAGCCAAGGCTTCGTTGGCGGCACCAAGACCCGGAGTATTGGTCACAGCCCCATACAATGTACCTACCATCATCGGCAGGTTCTTGGGATCTGACGTGTCGAAAAAGATATAATAGCAGCCGAACATCACAAGGATGTTCAGCAATATCGTAGTGGCTGAGAGGGCGTTAAGCGTCACTCCACCGCGTTTAAAGCTTTCAAAAAAGCCAGGCCCTACCTGCAAACCTATCATGAACACAAACAGGATAAGCCCGAACTCTTGCAAAAATGAAAGCACGCTTGGAGTCGCCGTAAAACCGAAATGGCCGGCAGCTATTCCTGCGAACAGGACAAACGTTACACCGAGGGATATTCCCCCTATCTTTATCTTACCAAGAAACACACCCACGGCTATTACACTCGCATAAAGCAGGGCTATGTGCGCTACGGAGTCGGTCGCCGTAAACAAATTTATCAGCCAATCCATAATATTTCTTTAAGATGGTGCAAAAGTAGTCAAATTCTTACTCATTTAGCAAATTTTGTGCAATTATTTTGATGCCTCTTTGCGGCTTTTTGTATTTTTTACGGTTAAAGATTAAATTATGTCTCTTTTTTTAATCTTGTCAAAAAAATGTACTATCTTTGCATTAATTAAAGCCTATGCTGCGGTCGATGACAAGCACAAAGGCCGTGGTCGTAACTTGCTTGCCGCGTTGGCTTGGCCTGGCGGCAATGCTGCGGATGCCTTAACGGACCGGGCATGGCCGACAATTGGAACGGGATTGGTAACATCTTGAAAACCAGAAGATTGCGCCTTGCGTTGCAAAACGTGGCATTTTGCATGATAAAAGGCCGTCTTTCACAACGCAAAAGGCCATGTTTTGGAAACCAAAAGACGGCCTTTTGCAAAATGCCGTCAGGCATGCGTCCCACCGGGCTGCAAAAGACGGACTGACGACAAAATAAGTCATAGGGACGTATCGATGTTTGGTTATTTATTTAAAGGTATATACTTAATTGTTTATAAAAAGATTTTATGTCAAACTGTAAAGAAAAACTCTTCAGCGAGTTCAAAGCGCCCACACGTCAGGAATGGCTTGACAAAATTCAAGTCGACCTTAAAGGGGCTGATTTCAACAAGCGTTTGGTTTGGCGGACAAACGAGGGCTTCGATGTCCAGCCATTTTATCTGCGTGAAGACGTGTTGAAGCTCAACACTCCCGACGCTTTGCCGGGCGAGTTTCCATACGTGCGCGGCAACAAGAAAGCCTGCAATTGTTGGTATGTACGTCAGGACATAACAGCCGATGACGCAAAAGCCGCTAATGCAAAAGCCCGCGACATCATCAACAGGGGTGTCGATTCGGTAGGTTTCAAAATCCCCGGAAACAGCGTAAGCGAGGCTTTTGTTGAAGACTTGCTCGACGGAATAGACTGCGAAGCCGTTGAGTTGAACTTCAACACCTGCAAGCGTCACACTCTTGAACTGGCGCAAATCCTTGCCTCGTATTTCAGCAAGAAGGGATATGGAAAGGACAAGGTGTGTGGTTCTCTTGACTGGGACCCGATGGAGAAAATCGTGATGAAGGGTCATGACACAACGCAGTTGCTCGACCTTGCACCGCAGATAGTGGAAGCATTGAAGGACTATCCGCGTTTCCGTTGCGTCTCTGTAAACGCCGTTTCGCTCAACAATTCCGGCGCGTACATCGTGCAGGAACTTGGATATGCCATGGCATGGGGCAACGAATACCTTAATATTATGACCGAAGCCGGTATCGACATCGACCTCGCCGCAAGCAAGCTCACATTCAATATGGGCATATCCGAGAACTTCTTTATGGAAATAGCGAAGTTCCGTGCTGCACGCCTGTTGTGGGCAGAGATAGTGAAGAAGTACGGGCCGAAGTCTGACGCATCTTGCATGATGTGCGTAAACGCTATCACTTCAAAATACAACATGACGCTGTTTGATAGCTACGTCAACCTGCTCCGCTCGCAAACGGAGTCAATGAGCGCAGCACTCGCCGGCGTGCACTCAATCGTTGTCACACCGTTTGACACCGTTTACGAGGCTTCCAACGACTTTTCGGAGCGCCTTGCACGCAACCAGCAGCTGCTGCTAAAGGAAGAAAGCCATTTCGACAAGGTTGTAGACCCGGCCGCCGGCAGTTATTTCGTAGAGGAGCTGACCACCTCGCTCGCCAACGAAGGCTGGAAGATATTTCTCAAAGTAGAGGCCGAAGGAGGCTTCCTTGAGGCCGCAAAGAAAGGCATCGTGCAGGATGACATCAACGCCACCAATGCAAAACGCCATGAAGCTGCAGCCAAGCGCAAGGAATTCATCCTCGGAACAAACCAGTTCCCCAACTTTACGGAAAAGTCTGACGGCAAACGTCCCGTTGCCTGCGCTTGCTCATGCAGCGGCGGACACAAGCACGAAGCACAGTTCAAGGCCATCGAGACCACACGTCTCGCAGCAGATTATGAAGATTTGCGCATGAAAGTGGAAGAAAGCGGGAAGGTTCCCGTTGCATTCATGCTTACAATCGGTAACCTCGCCATGCGCCAGGCACGCGCCCAGTTCAGCTGCAACTTCCTCGCATGTGCCGGTTACAAGGTGATTGACAACCTCGGCTTCAATACTGTTGAAGAAGGTGTCGATGCGGCGTTGAAGGCCGGTGCCGACATTGTTGTGTTGTGCTCGAGCGACGACGAGTATGCAGAGTATGCAGTTCCGGCGTTCAAGTATCTTGACGGACGCGCCATGTTCGTAGTTGCCGGAGCGCCAGCCTGCATGGACGAGCTCAAGGCCGCAGGCATAGAGAACTTTATCCACGTGCGTTGCAACGTGCTTGAGACATTGAAAGAGTATAACGCTAAATTGGGAATAAAATGAGAAAGAATTTCAACGACATCGACATATTTTCCGGCATAAAGTCGTCAGACGGGGCTAAATGGCAGAAAGACAACAACATAACTCCCGACTGGAAGACACCTGAACACATCATGGTGAAACCGGCTTATACCAAGGAAGACCTTGAGGGAATGGAGCATCTTGACTACACGGCAGGCCTGCCTCCGTTCTTACGTGGTCCTTACAGCATGATGTATCCGTTCCGTCCGTGGACAATCCGCCAGTATGCCGGCTTCTCGACAGCAGAGGAGAGCAACGCGTTTTACCGCCGCAATCTTGCCAGCGGGCAGAAAGGTCTGTCGGTGGCTTTTGACCTTCCGACCCACCGTGGGTACGATCCCGACAACGCACGTGTCATCGGCGACGTGGGCAAAGCGGGCGTTTCAATATGCTCGGTTGAAAACATGAAAGTGCTTTTCAACGGCATTCCGTTGAACAAGATGTCAGTGTCAATGACAATGAACGGCGCCGTGCTGCCCATCATGGCGTTCTACATCGTAGCAGGACTCGAACAAGGAGCAAAGCTTGAGGAAATGGCAGGAACGATACAGAACGACATCTTAAAGGAGTTCATGGTACGCAATACCTATATATATCCGCCTGCATTCTCGATGAGGATTATCAGCGACATCTTTGCGTACACGTCAAAGTTCATGCCTAAGTTCAACTCCATTTCAATCTCAGGCTACCACATGCAGGAAGCCGGTGCTACAGCCGACATCGAATTGGCATACACCATAGCTGACGGACTGGAGTATGTACGCGCCGGAGTCAATGCCGGCATAGACATCGACGCATTCGCTCCGCGTCTGTCATTCTTCTGGGGCATTTCCATGAACCACTTTATGGAAGTTGCCAAGATGCGTGCCGCCCGTATGCTGTGGGCGAAAGTCATCGAGCAATTCAACCCGAAGAACCCGAAGTCGCTAATGCTGCGCACCCACTCGCAGACTTCAGGCTGGTCGCTCACGGAGCAAGACCCGTTCAACAACGTTGGCCGTACATGTATCGAGGCCATGACAGCAGCTCTCGGCCACACGCAGAGCCTGCACACCAACGCTCTCGACGAGGCCATAGCCCTGCCTACCGACTTCTCCGCACGTATCGCGCGCAACACCCAGATATACATCCAGAACGAGACGAAAATATGCAAGCACATTGACCCGTGGGCCGGCTCATACTACGTGGAGAGCCTGACTAACGAGCTTGCACACAAGGCTTGGGAGCACATTCAGGAGATAGAGAAGCTTGGAGGAATGGCAAAGGCTATAGAAACCGGCGTTCCAAAGATGCGCATCGAGGAGGCCGCTGCACGCACTCAGGCGCGCATCGACAGTGGAGTGCAGACAATCGTCGGCACAAACAAGTACCGTCTTGACCACGAAGACCCGATTGACATCCTCGAGGTTGACAACTCGGCGGTGCGCAAAGAGCAGGAGGAGGCGCTTGCACAGCTCCGTGCTTCACGCGACAATGCCAAGGCACAGCAGACACTCGACGCCCTTACAGAATGTGTACGCACTGGCGAGGGAAATCTTCTCGAGCTTGCAGTTGAGTGTGCAAAGGCACGTTGTACTCTCGGCGAAATAAGTGATGCCTGCGAAAAAATCGTAGGTCGTTATAAAGCAGTAATCAGGACAATATCAGGCGTGTATTCATCAGAAAGCAAGAACGACGCGGACTATAAGAAAGCCTGCGAATTAACAGAAGAGTTTGCAAAGAAAGAAGGTCGCCGCCCACGTATCTTCATCGCAAAGATGGGTCAGGACGGACACGACCGCGGTGCAAAAGTCGTTGCGACAGGCTATGCCGACTGCGGTTTCGACGTTGACATGGGACCACTGTTCCAGACACCGGCCGAAGCTGCACGAGAGGCTGTAGAAAACGATGTTCATATCGTTGGCGCAAGTTCACTTGCCGCCGGCCACAAGACACTTATTCCTCAACTTATCGAGGAACTGAAGAAACTTGGCCGTGAAGACATCATGGTAATAGCCGGGGGTGTCATCCCTGCCCAAGACTACGACTTCCTTTACAAGGCTGGCGTAGCCGCAATATTCGGCCCGGGAACCTCCGTAGCCAAAGCCGCTTGTGAAATGATGGACATCCTGCTTGACAAGTAAGGCTAATGGCATTTTGCCATAAGGCACAGCGTTTTCATGCAAAGGCAGCCCCGTCGGGGCTGCCTTTGCTGTTGTCATACAACCTCTTATGCAAACGTAACTGCCTGTTTCCCAATGGTTCAGCTGCATCTTGCAGACATCATTACCACTTATTACCGACCAAATGCTACATACTTATCTGCAATATGTGGCTAAACGCACGGCGAAAGGTTACCTTTCGCATTGTAAAAGATGGCCTTTCGCCGTGCGAAAGACGGTCTTTTGCACGGTACCTTATTTTCTGTCAAAATACAAGAAAAAGCAAACCCGTTATTTGCATACATCAAGAAAGGGGTGGATTTTATGAAAAATTGCATCCGCATGGTTTGTGTCTGCATCAAAATTTTGTATATTTGCAGCCGTGTTATAATAGGTAATCGATGACAAAAGCATTATTGGCTCCCGACTACATATTTGAATCAAGTTGGGAAGTGTGCAACAAAGTTGGAGGCATATACACAGTGCTTTCAACACGCGCAAAAACATTACAAGAAGCATTTAGGGACAAAATAATATTCATCGGCCCGGATTTGGGCGATGCCAACAGCCTTTATTTCAAAGAGGAAAAGGGGCTTTTCAGCGAGTGGAAAACGCAGGCCGACAATGAGGGACTTGCTGTAAGGCTCGGTCGCTGGTGCATTCCGGGAGAACCGATAGCGGTGCTGGTTGATTTCAACCGATATTATAAGGACAAGAACCAGATTTACACTTGGCTTTGGGAACACTACGGCGTTGACAGCCTTCATGCGTATGGAGACTATGATGAAGCCTCCATGTTCTCGTTCGGAGCTGCCAAAGTGGTTGAAAGTTTCTATAAGTTTTATTTGGACGAGGCCACCAAAGTTATATATCATGGCAACGAGTGGATGACGGGATTGGGCCTGCTTTACTTGAACAACAAAGTTCCGAATATAGCTACACTGTTTACCACCCATGCAACAAGTATAGGGCGCAGCATAGCCGGCAACAACAAGCCGCTGTATGATTATCTTTTCGCTTACAACGGCGACCAGATGGCCTGCGAACTGAACATGCAAAGCAAGCACTCAATAGAAAAACAGACAGCCAAGTATGCCGATTGTTTCACTACGGTAAGCGAGATTACCGCCAATGAATGCAAGGAACTGCTTGACAAACAAGTGGATTTCGTACTGCCTAACGGCTTTGAAAACGATTTCGTTCCAAAAGGCACACAGTTCACACGCAAACGCAAGGCCGCACGGAAACGCATCTTTGAAGTAGCCAACGCCCTGCTCGGAGAGGAACTTGATGATGAAAACACGCTGATAGTATCGACAAGCGGACGTTACGAGTTCAGGAACAAAGGTGTAGACGTTTACATCGAGGCCATGAACCGCTTGAAACGCGACAGCCGCCTCGGCAAAAAGATACTGGCTTTCATCGAAGTGCCGGGATGGGTAGGCGAACCACGACAAGACTTGATAGACCGTGTAAATTCCAAGCAGAAGTTCGATACACCGCTGCATGTTCCGATGATAACGCATTGGCTTCACAACATGAGCCATGACAATGTGCTTGACATGATGAAGCATCTTGACATGAACAACAGCCGTGAAGACAATGTGAAGCTTATATTCCTGCCATGCTACCTTAACGGTTATGACGGCATATTCAACATGAAATATTATGACCTCGTGCTTGGAAACGACCTTTGCATATACCCGTCTTATTATGAGCCATGGGGTTACACACCGTTGGAAGCCATCGCATTCAAGGTGCCCTGTATAACTTCCGACCTCGCCGGTTTCGGCCTTTGGATAAACTCTGAGCTTGGACGTTACGGCGAAATAATGGATGGAGTAAAAGTCATCCATAGGACGGATTACAACTATTCGGAAGTTGCCGATAAGATAAAAGATACCGTTGCGGAGTTTTCAAACTTGTCTGCGGCGGACATCAAGAAATCACGCGCCAATGCGGAAAAAATATCAAGGAAAGCCCTTTGGAGCAATTTCATAAAATATTATTATCAGGCATACGACTATGCACTGAACAAGACGAGAGAACGGATGTCGGCAAAACAGACAGACGCATCAAATAAAGAACATTAGAAACTAATTTGCTGATTTACGAAAACAACATAGAACATTATAAGTTATGAAAATTAAAGCTGATTACGGCAATGCTCCACAGTGGAGAGAAACGACTGTAAAATCAAGATTGCCTGAACAACTGAAATGTTTGGATGAGCTTGCCCATAATATGTGGTGGGCTTGGAATTATGAGGCGAGAGACCTTTGGAGGAGTCTTGACGAAGAATTGTATGAGGAAGTAGGACACAGTCCCGTGCTGCTGCTTGAACGCTTAAGCTATGACCGCAAGGAAGAGATTGTGCGTGACAAGTCCATAATGAAGAACGTAAAAGACGTTTATTCAAAATTCCGCAAATACATGGATGTCAAGCCCGACAAGAAGCGTCCTTCCGTTGCATACTTCAGCATGGAATATGGTATCAACCAAGTGCTTAAGATATATTCAGGCGGCCTTGGGATGCTTGCCGGCGACTATCTGAAAGAAGCTTCAGACAGCAATGTCGACATGTGCGGAATAGGCTTCCTGTACAGGTACGGATATTTCAAGCAGTCGCTTAGCATGGACGGGCAGCAAATTGCCAATTACGAAGCACAGAACTTCAACTCCCTTCCCATCGAGCGCCAGCTTGACGCCGACGGCAATCCTTTGGTAGTTGACGTGCCTTACGTAAACTATTTGGTTCACGCATATGTGTGGCGTGTCAATGTAGGACGCATCAAACTGTACCTCCTCGATACCGACAATGAGATGAATTCCGACTTTGACAAGCCGATAACCCACTCTCTTTACGGCGGCGACTGGGAAAACCGCTTGAAGCAGGAGATACTGCTCGGCATCGGCGGAATACTCACATTGAAAAAGCTTGGCATAAAGAAGGATATTTATCACTGTAATGAAGGCCATGCCGCATTGTGCAACCTGCAGCGTCTTTGTGACTATGTTCAGGGTGGACTCACGTTCAACCAAGCCCTTGAGCTTGTACGTGCATCGTCTCTTTATACTGTACACACGCCAGTGCCAGCCGGCCACGACTATTTCGACGAAGGCCTTTTCGGCAAATACATGGGTGGATACCCCTCAATTCTCGGCATCACATGGGACGAGTTCATCGGTATGGGACGCACCAATCCCGACGATCATAACGAGAAATTCTGCATGTCTACATTTGCATGCAACACCTGTCAGGAAGTCAATGGCGTAAGCAAACTCCACGGATGGGTGAGCCAAAAGATGTTCTCAGGTATCTGGAAGGGTTATTATCCCGAAGAGAACCACGTGGGCTACGTCACCAACGGTGTACACTTCCCCACATGGGCGGCAACCGAATGGCGCAAGCTTTATGCCGAGTATTTTGACGAGTCATTCATGTCCGACCAAAGCAATGAAAAGATTTGGCAGGCTATATACAATGTACCGGACGACGTTATCTGGGACACACGCATGGCTCTGAAGAAGAAACTGACTGACTATATCCGCGACAAGTTCCGCGAAACATGGCTGAAGAACCAGGGCGACCCCGCACGCGTGGTATCTCTTCTTGAGAAAATCAACCCCAACGCATTGATGATAGGCTTCTGCCGCCGCTTCGCGACATACAAGCGCGCCCACTTGCTCTTCACCGACCTTGACCGTCTGGCCAAGATTGTGAACAATCCCGAGCATCCTGTACAGTTCCTCTTTGCTGGAAAGGCGCACCCTGCCGACGGTGCCGGCCAAGGACTTATCAAGAAGATATTTGAGATAAGCCAGCGTCCCGAGTTCCTGGGCAAGATAATTTTCCTCGAGGATTACGACATGCAGCTTGCGCGCCGCCTTGTTTCAGGTGTCGATATATGGATGAACACCCCTACCCGTCCGCTCGAAGCATCAGGCACATCGGGCGAGAAAGCCGAGATGAACGGAGTTGTCAACCTCTCCGTGCTTGACGGCTGGTGGCTTGAGGGCTATCGCGAGGGAGCCGGATGGGCTTTGACCGAGAAGCGCACATACAAGAACCAAGGGTATCAAGACCAGCTTGATGCCGCAACGATATACGGCCTCTTGGAGAATGAAATCATACCGCTATATTACAACAAGAACCAAAAAGGCTACAGCGAAGGCTGGATAAAGGTTGTCAAGAACTCCATCGCCATGATAGCACCTCACTACACAATGAAGCGCCAGCTTGACGATTATTACAGCAAGTTCTACACCAAAGAGGCAGCACGCTTCAAGAAGTTGTCGGCCAATGACAACCGTCTTGCAAAGGACATTGCACAGTGGAAGGAAACCGTTGCCGAACGTTGGGACTCCATATCGGTAGTGTCAAAAGAGACAACCATGCCAACAACCGGTATGGAAACTGGCGTGGAATACAAGATAAAGTTCGTCATCGACGAGCAAGGTCTTAACGATGCAGTAGGACTTGAGTTCGTTTCCGTTACAACTGACAAGAACGGCGAGGAACGCATTTCTAACGTATTCCCGTTCAAACTGATAGGAAACGAAGGCAACCTGTATACATTTGAAGCCACAGTCGAGGCTTCGGAAGCCGGAACTTATAAGACGGCCGTCAGGATGTATCCCAAGAATGAGAACCTGCCTCACCGTCAGGATTTCTGCTACGTAAAGTGGCTTTAATCCAGAAGTAAAGGCAATAAATAAAAAATGGCGCGAAGGCTTCGGTCTCTGCGCCATTTTTTTATTCAATAAGGCAGCCAAGCCGGATGTCAACATCCGCTCCCGTCAATCCGGCACGACGCGCCCTCTTCTCCCCTCGGGCGTGGACGCAGACCGGCCTTTTCCGCCCGAAGCGTCACCGTACCGTCCTCAAGGACGAAGCACGGGATGCCAACCGTACCACGGCGTTTCACCGCATCAAACGCAGGATTGCTGTCACGCAAACGTAAAAACTCCTTCAAGTTGCGCACATCAATCCCAATGTCAACAACCTCATATCGGCCGTCGCCCTTCACTTGCTCCTCAACGTATGTACAATCAGGGCAGGTGCTCATTCCGTAAATCCTTATCATAATTCTGTTTCTTTGTTGAATGCGGTAAAGGTAACTGATTATACGGAGCTTGACAAGGAAAAGCAAGAAAAACAACTATCTTTAGAGGTTGAGGCACAAAACATCACACTTCAACCGATGTTTGTCAACACAAACATCAGGCATGTACAACCCTTTTTACAAAAGGCCGCCTTTTACATTCCAAAAGATGGCCTTTCAGCTTGTAAAACATGGCTTTTTGCAAGCTAAAAGACGGCATTTTGCAAAACGGCAAGTATATTACGGCTTTCCATCCTCCAACTTACTTATAAACGACTGTAGCCAGCCCGTCAAACAACCATTTGATATTAACAATGGCGATTATTGTAATTCATAACCATATTCCCACACACAAGAACTGCCGTTGAGCATAAAACCAACAAAAAACTGACAGATATTGCAGAACAAATGTAAACAGTATGCCGAAATGGCAGACTGTTGCCACAGGCATGTTATTTGCATGATGTCGGTGTAACGAATATAGTATAACTTAAAACAAACATACAACGATGCAAAAAGGTAACATAGGGGTAACGACAGAAAACATTTTCCCCGTCATCAAGAAGTTTTTGTATTCAGACCACGAGATTTTCCTACGCGAGATGGTAAGCAACGCCGTTGACGCCACGCAGAAGATGAAAACACTGGCGGAAAAAGGCGAGTTCAAGGGAGAACTTGGCGACCTTACCGTGCGTGTTTCGCTCGACGAGAAGAACAAGACGCTGACCATCAGCGACAACGGTATCGGAATGACCGAAGAGGAGATTGACAAATACATCAACCAGATAGCCTTCTCCGGTGTCAACGACTTCCTGAACAAGTACAAGGACAACGCTAACGCCATTATAGGCCACTTCGGGCTCGGCTTCTACAGTTCCTTCATGGTAAGCGACAAGGTTGAAATCATTACCCGGAGCTTCCGCGAAGGCAGCAAAGCAGTAAGGTGGAGCTGTGACGGCAGCCCTTCGTTCGAAATTGACGATGCTGAAAAGGAAGGACGCGGCACCGACATCATACTGCATATTGCCGACGACTGCAAGGAATTCTTGGAAAAAGCACGCATACAAGGGCTGCTCAACAAGTATTGCAAGTTCATGCCCGTGCCTGTGGCTTTCGGTAAAAAGACCGAATGGAAAGACGGCAAGCAGGTGGAAACAGCCGAGGACAATATCATCAACGACATCGAGCCGCTGTGGACAAAGGCGCCAAGCACGCTGAAAGACGAAGATTACAAGAAGTTCTACCGTGAGCTTTACCCAATGCAGGACGAACCTTTGTTCTGGATTCACCTGAACGTCGATTATCCGTTCAACCTCACAGGAATAATGTACTTTCCACGCATAAAGTCGAACATTGACCTTCAGCGCAATAAAATACAACTATACTGCAACCAAGTGTTCGTCACTGACCAGGTGGAAGGCATCGTTCCCGACTTCCTCACATTGCTACACGGCGTTATCGACTCGCCAGACATTCCGCTGAACGTAAGCCGCAGCTATCTGCAAAGCGACCGCGACGTGAAGAAAATATCGACTTACATCACAAAGAAAGTGGCCGACCGCCTCAACAGCATATTCAAGGAGAACCGCAAAGAGTATGAAAGCAAATGGGACGACCTTAAGCTTTTCATCAATTACGGCATGCTGTCACAGGAAGACTTTTATGACCGCGCCAAGGATTTCACCTTGTTCAAGGACGTTGACGGAAAATACTTCACGCTTGACGAATACAAGACGCTCATCAAGGACAACCAAACCGACAAGGACGGGCAGACTGTTTACCTTTATGCCACAGATAAAGAAGAGCAATATTCATATATCGAGGCGGCAAAGGAAAAAGGCTACAGCGTTCTGCTTCTTGACGGGCAGCTTGATGTTCCAACGGTGTCTATGTTTGAACAGAAGTTTGAGAAGAGCCGCTTCATGCGCGTTGACAGCGACATAATAGACCGCCTCATCGTAAAGGAAGACATAAAGAAAAGCGGACTCGACAGTGACGATGCAGGCAACTTGTCTACAGCATTCCGTTCACAGTTGCCCTCAATCGACAAGGTTGAGTTCAGTGTTGAGGTGCAAGCGCTCGGAGAAAATGCCCAACCGGTAATAATAACCCAAAGCGAATACATGCGCCGAATGAAGGACATCAGCCGTTATCAGAGCGGCATGAGCTTCTACGCCCAGATGCCCGACAGTTACAGCCTTGTGCTCAACAGCGACCATCCGCTCATCAAGGGCATTCTTGACGACGAAAATGCAAAGTGCGGAGAAGAACTTAAGCCCGTTGCAAGCGAGATTAAGGGACTGCAGGCCCGCCTGTCGGCACTGCGCCAAAGCCAAAGCAAGAAGAAACCGGAGGAAGTTACGCAGGAAGAAAAAGACGACGTTACAACCACGGAAAAAACTCTTAACGAGCAGAGGGAAAAGCAACAACAGATTATCGCCGGATACGCAAAGGACAACAAGGTGATGCACCAGCTGATAGACCTTGCCCTTTTGCAGAACGGCATGCTGAAAGGCCCTGCCCTCGACGCATTCATCAAACGCTCGGTCGCCCTGATAAAATAAGCTTATAAACACATATAAACATTCAGCCGTGATGACGTGCCATAATGGCCGTCGTCACGGCTGAATGTTTTACCGCAGTCAAAAAAAGTCACACGGTCAACCGAAACTCATCCCTTGTGGTAAAAATAATAATACCAATAAGTGTCGCCATACGTATCGCGCACGTAAGACTCACGTTCGCGTACATCCGGATAGCTACGTGTAAGCTTTTGCAAGTCGGCATAATCAGCATCCATAACCTCGTCATGATAAACCAAAACAGGATTAGCCCTAAGATGTGTGTATAGCGTAAGTGCTTCCTTATAATGCTTTGGAAGCGATGCCGACGCAATGTTGTACTTATGCCTTATGGCACTTACGAATGCGTCCAAATTCTTGTCAAGAAGATAACCGCAAAGGATATAGTCTGTCGCAGACTTCATGGCAAGGCCGTTACGCTCGATATAAAGCAGATATTCCATAGCATGCATGTCGCCCTTGCGGCGTATACTAAGGTACTTGAATATGTGTTCCTCTGGAAATAACAGACACCTTGCGCCGCGTTTGCCGGGCAACAGAGCTTCTGAACCACCTTTCAATGGATATTCAAAAAGACGTTCGCCCAGTTGTCTGTTTCTCGACAAGGCGAAAGCACGCAACATGGTAAGACTCTCATCGGCATCTTCAGACTTTTCACCCACGCTCAAAGCCTTGGCATAAGCTCCCGAACCAAGCAGACTCTCGATGCGCAACCGATAATGCAACACACGGTCTCCATTGCCACACAAGCACACGCCAATGAACATACAGGCCATAATAAGGAGGTTTTTCCACATCAAGGACACGCCGGAAACATTTTGTGCCGCCGTAATACACGTTCCCCTAAACCTCAAAAACAACGACACAGCAACATATACCACAATCAACGACAGAGACAACCACATCCACACTCCGCCAAGAACATTACCGTCAGCACCATCATCAATATCGGTCAAAGCCACCAATACCAGCAATGACGGAAGATAAGTAAAAGCATGGAACATACCGTCCAAGCCGCCAAGTTTGCATATGCCAACATGGACAAGGTACAATACAACCGTTATCACCACCGTGCCGACTATCGGGTCATAGCGTGTAGCACCGCCGGAAAGGACATGCTGTGCCATCGCAAGCAGGTCGGCTTGGAAGAAATACAGATATGAAAATACAAACAATATGAAAACAATAGCACACGCTGTTTTAAGCAGTGTGCCATTGTTTGCCTTATTAAAATACGTCATCTCAATTCTTCTTCAACACCACAGCGGAGCGTGCCGGTATATAAAGCTTCAGCCACTCCTTATGGTCTTTCACATAAAGCGGGTCATAATTCGTGACATGAGTCATCGTGTCATCTGCAAAACCGTTGCCACCGAAAGCCTTGGCATCAGTATTCAACACGACATCATACGACCCCGTAGGCACGAGGAAGCCATAATCGGTGAATGAACGCGACGGACTGAAGTTGAACACAAACACCAAATCGCCACGCATGAATGCCAGCACCTGGTCACCGTCATTATGCCAAATCTCCTGTACTGGAGTATTCTGGAAATTGCGAACACTCTTGATTACCTTCAACATCTCACGGTCGAAATCGCCAAGATAATGATAGCAAAGTTCGTGATTGTCAACCAAATTCCACTGCCTTCGGGCATATTTATAGCTCCAACCATTGCCCTCGCGCGGAAAATCAATCCATTCAGGATGACCGAACTCGTTTCCCATAAAATTAAGATATCCTCCATTAATGGCCGCAGCCGTGACAAGACGTATCATCTTGTGCAACGCTATACCACGATGGACAGTCTCATTCTCGTCGCCTTTTTTGAAATGCCAATACATATCAGCATCAATAAGACGGAATATTATTGTCTTATCTCCAACCAAAGCCTGGTCGTGGCTTTCGCAATAGCTTATGGTCCTCTCATCAGGACGACGGTTTTTCACCTCCCAGAAAATACTGCTCGGCTTCCATTCCTCATCGCTCTTTTCCTTTATGGTCTTAATCCAATAGTCTGGTATGTTCATCGCCATGCGGTAATCGAAGCCGAATCCTCCATCCTCAAACCTGGCCGCGAGCCCTGGCATACCGCTTACCTCCTCGGCAATGGTGATGGCATCAGGATTGACTTCATGTATAAGCTTGTTCGCAATGGTTAGATAACATATAGCATTGTCATCCTCGTGCCCGTTGAAATAGTCGGCATAATTGCAGAAAGCCTCACCAAGTCCGTGACTGTAATACAGCATCGAAGTGACACCATCAAAGCGGAAGCCGTCAAAATGAAACTCCTTCAACCAGTATTTGCAATTGCTTAATAAGAAATGCAATACATCATCCTTTCCATAATCAAAGCAAAGGCTGTCCCACGCTGGATGCTCATGCCTGTCGCCGGGATAGAAATACTGATTAGGATCACCAGCCAAATTGCCAAGCCCCTCAACCTCGTTCTTTACTGCATGACTGTGCACAATATCCATTATTACAGCGATGCCGTTACGATGAGCCTCATCTATCAGAGCCTTAAGTTCTTCGGGAGTGCCAAAACGGCTTGACGCTGCAAAGAAACTGCTGACATGATAACCGAACGAACCATAATAGGGGTGTTCCTGAATGGCCATTATCTGTATGCAATTATACCCGTCTGCAATCACACGCGGCAGTACATTATCCTTAAACTCGGTGTATGTCCCCACCTTTTCTGCATCTTGAGCCATTCCTATATGGCACTCATAAATCAACAGAGGATTTTTGCTTGGCTTGAATTTCTTTTTCTTCCACACATACGGCTCCGGATTCCATACTTGGGCGGAGAATATCTTTGTTGTGTCATCCTGCACAACCCTTTGTGCCCAAGCCGGTATTCTTTCACCGCTGCCGCCGTCCCAATACACGTGCATCTTGTACAAGTCGCCGTGCTTCATGCCCTTTTCCGAAATCTTGAGTTCCCAGTTACCAGTACCCTCAATTCTCTTCGCCTTGTATTTCTCGGTTTCCTGCCAATTGTTGAAGTCGCCTACAAGGTATATCTCCGTGGCATTGGGCGCCCACTCTCTGAACACCCATCCGCGTGAAAGTTTGTGCAGGCCGTAATAGTCATATCCGCTTGCAAAACTTTCAAGCGTGTTTTTGCCATCATGTGTCAACTGATTGATTTTCCAAACGGCATGGTCATGCCTTCCACGGATGGCATCCTCATACGGAGCAAGATAACCGTCATTGGCCACCAATCCAATATGCTCCGGTTGCTTTACAGCTGTTGAAACTGCATTTTTAGTCTTTGTGGATTTTGTCTTTCGTGTAACCATAATGCAAGATATTAATATTATGGACGTATTCTTAAGCCAGCACCTTGAATATGGCTTTCTTTATCTCCTCCTTGTCCGATATGCACGGCGCGTGACCGTCCTGTGGAAAGAAGATGGCAAACTCACCCGGCTTACAAGTAACATAAGTATCTGCTGCACCTTCATATTTTGTTATGTCTTTAACCGGATTATATTCTGCATCAGGCAAATCGCATAAAGGTGTATATCCGTATGTCTCTTCAGTGCTAAGAGGTATCTGGATATCTATCATCTTCTTGTGAGTTTCAAGCACAGCTACCTCTTTGGTCTTGCCTTTTGCCGTCTGTATGTTTACAAACAGGTCTGCGCCTTTTATCTCATACTTGCCCGGCTCAAGACTGCCAAGATCGTTTGCCTTGACAAAATCAACAACGTCCTTGAACAAAGGGTTCAAAGACACATATTTCTCCAAATTATCAAGCGTGTCTATTACCATAATATTATAAATTTAGAAGATTATTGAACTCTGTTTCCTAAAATATACATTCCTTGTAAAACAATGTTTCCGTTGCGGTCTTTCTCCACATACCTTCCATCGCGCAAATCGTCCTTATATGTCCCTTCAAAGCGTTTTCCGTCCTTATCCACCTCTATGGCCGTACCATTACGCTTACCATCGCGGAATGTCCCTCTGAATTTGCTGCCATCCGAAAAATGGATTATCACTTGCCCGTCAAGCACACCGTCTTTAAATTCACCTTCGTATACATCACCGTTGCGCTTTGTCAGCTTGCCGTGCCCGTTCTGGCGGTCATTTTTCCAATTGCCGCTATAAACGTCGCCGTTACGCCATTGCATAACCCCATGTCCGTCCTTGTCGCCCACAGTGAAATGTCCTGTATAACGGTCGCCATTGGCAAATGTGAATATCCCCTCACCCGTACGTCGGCCGCGCACATAATCACCTTCATACACGTCACCATTCTGGAATTTATATATACCTTTGCCGTTCTGCACATCATCCAACCATTCGCCTATATAAATGTCGCCGTCAGCATATTTGTTCGTTCCTTGTCCTGAACGGAGATTGTCATTCCACATCCCGTCGTATGTCGTACCATCGCCCCAATCGAAAAACCCCTTGCCGTTCTTTTTGTCGTCCTTCCACTCTCCGTCGTAGTAAGCACCGCTACTGTAAGTATATTTCCCCTTTCCATTGCGCTTGTCCTGATACCACTCACCGTCATACTTGTCGCCGTTATAGTAGTGCATCACACCATGTCCCTGCTGATAGTCCCTGAACCACAATCCGACATATTTATTGTTGTTTATGAAATAATAAGTGCCACGACCGTGCTGCTGGTCTTGGAACCATTCTCCATCATACTTCTCACCGTCCGAAAACGTATAAACGCCATATCCTTGACGTTTACCCTTGACATAAGAGCCTTCATACACATCTCCGTTACGATAAACGGTCTTGCCTTTTCCATGCGGCTTGCCTGAAACCATCTCCCCTTGATAAGTACCTCCATCTTTTGTCTCACAAGAACCCAACGTTATCTTTTGGGCATCAACAGACAAAGAAACGGCAAGCATCATCAAAACAAGCAATATATAGTTCTTCACGATTAAGCATTTTTTAATTTATCACCAAAAGTAATGAAAATCCTTCATCTGGCAAAAATATTTCTTAAAAATCAACCACCTGACAGCGTTTATTGATAAATATTAGTATCTTTGCTAAAAATATTAAACCTCCATCAGGGTCGTGGACATGGCTCGAAACACCATGCCGCAGCCAGACATCGCGCAAAACATAATTAAAAGGCAAGACACATCAAGGATATGACGGAACAAAAAGAGCTTATACTTTCGCTCGGAACGAATTGCGATCAAGAAAAAACCATATCTAAAGCGCAAGAAAAATTGCGAGGCATGTTCGGTCAAGACATTATATTCACCGAATGCATATGGACCGAACCGATTGGAATAACATCTGACAAGTTCCTCAATTGCCTTGCATTCACACATTCGTCTCACAAGCTTGAATACCTGCACAAAGCCCTTAAGCATATAGAGAAAACCTGCGGAAGCAGCAAACGCGCACGTACAAACAACATTGTAAAGATGGACATAGACATACTGAAATACGGCAGCCTTACACTGCATGCCGAAGACTGGGAGCGCAAATACATAATAAAGCTTATCAAAGAATGTCCTTTTTGACATTCTACGACAATATTAATCACAGGCAAGGCGGCGTTATGCCTTGCACAAACAATCAATAAACTTCAAAGACATGTTCAATATCCGTACAATCGCACTGGCCATGGCCGTTGCAAGCGCCGTAAGCATCCTGGCACAAGACTTTGAAACGCATTTCACCGACCGCACCCTGCGCATTGACTACATCTTCTCCGGCAACAAAACCCAACAGGACATAAGCCTTGCCGAAATGTATTCCATACCACACTGGTACGGCAAACGGCACAGGCTTGCCGAAGTCCCGGTTGAGGGGAACGGCCAGATTACTGTACGCATCCATAAAAGCGACAGCGTGATATACAGAAACTCGTTCTCCACACTTTTCCAAGAATGGCTTTCATACGACGAAGCGGAAGGTCCGGCCAAGGCTTTCGAGAACGTTTTTCTTGTGCCTATGCCCAAAGACACTGTTGACATAACTGTTGAACTGCGTGACAACAGAAGACAGACAATGGCGGAATACACGCACACCGTAATTCCGACAGACATCCTGATAAGGCGCATAGGCGAGCGTAACATCACACCCTACGAAACCGTGCAACAAGCAGCGGACACATCACAGTGCATACACGTCGCATTCGTTGCCGAAGGATATACCGAAAAGGAAATGGGAATGTTTGTCAACGATGCCCGTGAAGCGATGGAAGCCATATTCTCACACGAGCCGTTCAAGTCGTCAAGAAACCGTTTCAACATCATAGCTGTAAAGTCTTCATCGGCTGAAAGCGGCACAAGCGAGCCGTCGAAGGGCATCTGGAAAGACACTTCGCTGGGCTCGCATTTCGACACGTTCTACAGCGACCGGTATCTTACAACATTAAACCTCTCCACACTACACGACCGTCTTGCCGGTACGCCTTACGAACACATTGTGATACTGGTGAACACCGCCGAATACGGTGGCGGCGGCATCCTTAACTCCTACGTGCTGTCAATGACCCACCACCCCATGTTTAAACCCGTCGTAGTACACGAGTTCGGACACAGTTTCGGCGGACTTGCCGACGAATATGCGTATGACTTTGAACAAATACCGATGTATCCGCACGACGTTGAACCGTGGGAACCCAACATCACAACACTGCACGATTTCCACGGGAAGTGGGAGGATATGATTGCCCCAGGCACTCCAACACCCACGCCAGAAAGTAAGGACGCTTCGACAATAAGCACAAGAATAGGACTTTTCGAAGGTGCAGGCTACAGCCTGAAAGGCGTTTACCGCGGAATGCAGGACTGCCGGATGCGCACCAACGAGAACCCGGAGTTTTGCACTGTATGCCGCGACGCATTACAACGGCTTATTGATTTTTACACCAAATGAAGAAAATCCTGTTACTTCTGCTTATCTCGCTCACTACGCCATGCACAGCCGGCAGCCAACATAACGACAGCATACCCGACAAGCAACTGCTGGGCATGGCTGTAGACTATTTCTCGGGAGGGAAATACCACGAGGCTCTGATGCTTTTCATTAAGCTGGACAGAAAGTACAAACTAAATCCGCGTCTCATCGCATATATGGGAGTCTGCTATCATTACGAGCAAGACTACACCGCAGCATGCCGCTACCTTGACAAGGCCATACCGTCACTTGACATCTACTCACCTGCAGAGCGCAGGGTATATTATAAAGCCGCGGCCGACAGCCACTTCCGACTTGAAGAATACGCAGCAGCAATACCGCTTTACGAAATGCTTATACTGGTATGCAGGAAAGAAGAAAAAGGCGACGTGCTGTACCGTCTCGGCTTCTGCTATATGCAACTGGGGAAATGGGCGCAGGCGGCAGAAACGTTTGCCTCGTCAGCCGAATATTACAAGGCTTTCACGCCAAGCGGAAACAAAGCGCGCGTCAGACAACTTGACAACATCATAAAAGGCTGCCTGCAAAAGGCGGCTAATTAGCCTGCGTTTTGCGGCATATTACAAAACAAAAGATGGTGTTTTGCAATGCAAAACGCCACCTTTTATAATTCCGTATGAAATGCCCTTGACGGCAATGCTTTACCGACGACTTATTTACCTGCACCGACATTGACTACGAAACGTATCTCGTCGTATGTTATCTGTGGGCTTACGGAAGCTTTTATCTCGCCGATACTGCTCGCGCCGGGATGCTCAAGCATATACCGGCGCAGCTCGTCAATATGCTCTTGGGGTATTAGTTGCCCGATGTCAATCAGCCCGTCTGCCGCATAGCGCGCCAGATGGCCGAACACCGTGCCAGCTGTAAGCCCGCGCTCGGCGGCTATCTGCGCCACAGTCATGCCTTCCATGAACATGTTATAACTTACCTCGTGCGTCTTGACCTTCGGTGGTTTCTGCGCCTTTGACCGTTTCCTTGCTTTAGGTTCTTCGTCCTGATTGCCGGCACCAAGCAAAATCCGCGCCTTTTCTGCAAGATAATCGGAAACAGAAAAGCACACACCGTCATCACACTCATGCTTTAACAGCCCTACCTTCAATGCGAGTTCACTGCTGAATGTAGAGAACCTGTCGTCAAACTGCTTCTTGACAACTTTGTTTTCCGTACAGACCTTTGTCTTTCCACATAGGATTACAAGCCCTGCCAGCTGTTCCAGATAATACATCGCGGCCTTTGACACACGTTCCTGTAAGAACTCCGGGCTGTCAGACTGCCGCCCGACAATCCCTACATACTGTTGCCTGAACTTACGAGCCACGTCGGTAAGCCCGTCGAACACCAAGCCTTGCCGCTTGTATTCGGCCAAAAGCTTGGGCTGTTTGTGGTAAAAATACTCGTCGAGCGTACGCAACAGCAAGTTGAACGACGAATGAAGCGGCTGAAAATCAAACAGCTCGTCGAGCAACTGTATTACGTAAGCCCTCTGCATTGCCGACAGACAGTCTGCAGTAGGCTCCGTTCCGTCCATCCTGTTGACATACAAATCAAGCTGTTCGTCGCTTATTATCGCTTCCCTACCAAGCGGTGCACTAAGCACGATGCCGACAAGCGTGCGGCAACGGCTAAGCGCCACATATGCCTGTCCGTGCGCAAAAGAGTGCGATGCGTCTATTATTGCGCGGTCGAAGGTCAGTCCCTGACTCTTGTGTATGGTTATCGCCCACGCCAAACGCAAGGGATATTGGCGGAACACACCGTCTACGGTTTCCTTGATTTCCTTTGAAACATTGTCAAGCGTATATCTGGCATTGGTCCACTCGGCCTTGTCCAGTCTGAACTCTTCACCAGTGTCCTTGCCTTTCACCACGATGCCGTCACCCCCAACAGAAACAACCTCGCCTATCATGCCGTTAAAGAAACGTTTTTCAGGGTCGTTCTTTATGAACATAACCTGTGCGCCGCGCTTTAACACGAGCCTTTTGTCGGCCGGATACGATGTTTCCGGGAACGTTCCCTCAACCTCGGCGTCGAACTCGTATTCCTCCGTCGGCAACGAGGCAAGCTCCCTTTCGTTGATTGCCTGCGCCTGATAATTATGCGTTACGAGGCGGATGTAGCCGCTGCCCTTGGGCGGAACAAAGCCTGGAAGACACCTGCGGTTTAGCTCTTCCAAAGTTTCATCGTCTGCACGGTTGTCGCGTATCTTGTTAAGCAGCGATATAAAAGCCATATCCTGCTGCCTGTATACGGTTTTAAGCTCAACCGTACAATATCCTGCTGATGCAAGCGCCCTGCTTGAAAAGAAATAAGGAGTGGAATAAACGGTAGACAGCAGCGCCCATTCGTCGTCCTTTACAACAGGCGCAAGCTGTTGCAAATCGCCTATCATAAGCAATTGCGCACCGCCGAAAGGCTTACCGTGGTCGCGGTATCGGCGCATTACAGAGTCTATCGCATCAAGAAGGTCGGCACGAACCATACTTATCTCGTCGATTACAAGCAGGTCAAGCGTGCGTATGATATTCTTCTTTACCTTGCTGAAGGTAAAGTATTTTCTGTCGCCTCGGTCGAATGTGGTGCCCGGCAGATATGGCGAGAGCGGCAGCTGGAAGAAAGAATGTATGGTTACGCCGCCGGCATTGATGGCCGCTATGCCTGTAGGCGCAAGCACAACGGTGCGCTTGCGGGTATGTTTTTTAAGGCGTTTGAGGAACGTTGTCTTGCCCGTACCGGCCTTGCCCGTAAGGAACAGGTTTGCACCGGTTGTCTCCACAATGTTCCACGCCAGTTCAAGTTCGTGGTTATCCATATTTACAGATGTTGCATACTTGTGTCAGAAAGCCTCCCTGTACTTGCTTTCATCTTTGTCTTCAAGCATGCTCAAGTATGATGCATAGCGGCTGGCAGCTATATAATGGTTGTCAACAGCCTTGAGCACAGCGCATCCGGGTTCGTGTGTATGTGTGCAATTGCTGAAGCGGCAGTCTTTTGAGAATTTGAAAATGTCCTTGAAATATCCGCAGATTTCAGATGGTTCCATGTCGAACGTGCCAAAACCTTTTATTCCAGGGGTATCTATCGCCCATCCTCCACACGGCAGACGCAACATTTCGCTGAACGTAGTGGTATGCATGCCGGTTCCATGAACCTCGCTTATGCTGGCCGTCCGCAGGTTAAGCCCAGGCACAAGGCTGTTAAGCAGGGTGCTCTTACCGACTCCGCTGTTGCCGCTGAATAATGTAATCTTACCTTTGAGCAACGGCTCAAGCTCGCCCACCACCGTATCAGAAACCGCCGACACCTGCTTGCAAACATAGCCTACGGTCTCATAAAGATTTACCATCATGCGCTGATATTCCATCTCGTCGTCGGAGAGCAAATCTGTCTTATTGAACACAAGCACAACCGGCACTCTATAAGCCTCGGCAGAAGCGAGGAAACGGTCGATGAAAGTGGTTGACGTTTGCGGACGGTTTACTGTTACAATAAGGAACGCCTGGTCTACGTTTGCCGCTATTATGTGACTTTGTTTTGACAAGTTTGACGACTTGCGTATTATGTAATTGCGTCTGTCTTCGATTTCGGTGATAAAGGCGGTGCCACTTGGATTTATCACAAAAGATACACGGTCACCTACAGCAATGGGATTTGTGCTGCGTATGCCGCGCAGCCTGAAATTGCCTTTTATCTTACATTCCACCGTTTCCCCGTCGTCGCCGAGCACGGTATACCAGCTTCCTGTGTTCTTTATAACCAGTCCGTCCATCTTTTTCCAATTAAAAACTAAGAGTTAAGGTTTAAGAAAAACACCGTTTTATATATTACCGTCAAGGCATATTTTCTTAAATCTTAACTCTTAATTCTTAACTTACACAGTCATTATTTCCTTTGTCTTGGCTTCCAACAGGCCGTCAATTTTCTTGATGAACCTGTCGTGAACTTTCTGCAATTCAGCTTCGGCGTCCTTCTCATTGTCTTCTGACAAACCATCCTTTATGGCTTTCTTCAGCTTATCCTTCAAGTCGCCGCGCACGTTACGCACCTCGACCTTTGCCTTCTCGCCCATCTTGTTACACTGCTTAGCCAAGTCCTTGCGGCGCTCCTCGGTAGGTTGCGGTATGCCGAGGCGTATTATCTCGCCGTTATTCTCAGGCGTTATACCTACATCAGAGTCCATTATGGCCTTCTCTATGTCCTTTATCATCTTCTTGTCCCACGGACGTATGGCTATCGTGCGTGGGTCGGGCGTAGATACGTTTGCCACTTGGTTAAGCGGCACCATCGAACCGTAAGAGTTCACCCTTACGCCATCGAGTATCGCCACGTTGGCGCGTCCGGCACGCACGCGTGACAGTTGTTCCTCAAGGAACATCGCCGCCATCTCCATGCGTTCTTCCGCTTCTTTCAATGTTGCTTTTACATCAATCATATATTTATTTGTTTTGGTTTTCCGCAATGATGAACCGCGGTGTACAGCTATAAATCAAATGGCATGCGCACCACACATTGACGATTATCATTTGCCTAAATAATGCAAACGGGAGAAAAGCAAACTTGTTTGCAATCTCACGGTTACAGCTTATTTTCTGCAAATATAACACAAAAAAAATGATTACCTGCAAAATCGCGGAAAAATAATCATGTTACATGTAAAAACAAGTATCAGCACAACCAAAGACAATGATTTGCAAAATTTTTCAGCCCCTTCACCAGAAGAATCCGTTTTGATATGCCAGCACGGGACATATACAATAAAAAGCACATGGCCGACGTTATCAAAATAAAAGAATATGAAAAAAGTCTTGTTCATGTTGCTGCTGGCTGTACATATTGCGTCAGCCAAGGCCCAGACGAACGAAATATACGACAAGAATATCGCCTCGCTGCAAGTCGTTGCCGGACAGCAATGGTTGTCGTTGCCTGTTGTCAAACTCGGAGGACACAGCCCTAACGACAGGCTTTACATAAGCTTCGACGATCTTACTCACTCTTACCACCGTTATACTTACAAAATAGAACACTGCGAGGCCGACTGGACGGTGTCGTCACAACTTTTTCCAAGTGACTACATAGCCGGTTTCCAAGACGGCAACACAATCGAATACGGCGAAGAATCAATCAACACCAACACCCTGTACACCCATTATACGCTGTGCATACCTAACGAACAATGCGCAATCAAGATGAGCGGAAACTACAAACTTACCGTTTTTGACGAGGACGACGGTAACCGCCCTATGTTTACGGCATGTTTCATGGTGCTGGAACCAATTGCCAGCATATCGCTTGAAGTTACAACAAATACTGACATTGACATAAACAAAGCCCACCAACAAGTGTCAATGCAGGTGAACTACGGCAACCTGACTGTAACCGACCCCGCATCGCAAATAAAGACAGTAGTGATGCAAAACCGGCGTTGGGACAATGCAAGGATAAACGTCAGCGCAAAGTACGCAACAACGGACGGTCTGAAATGGGAACACTGCCGCGACCTGATATTCCAAGCAGGGAACGAATACCATAAATACGAAATACTCGACGTTGCTTATCCCACAATGGGAATAGACAGTATCGTATGGGACGGCTCCAACTACCATGTATACCCTTACCCTTGCGAACCACGTCCTAACTACCTCTACGACGAAGATGCCAACGGCGCTTTTTACATAAGGAACAGCGACAACATTGAAAACGACATCGCATCCGACTATGTCTTCGTGCATTACACGCTGAAGACTCCAGAAAAATATGACGGCAACATCTATGTCAACGGAGCATGGACAAATGATAAGTTCACACCTGAATTCCAGATGAAATATGATGAACTGGACAAAAGATATACCACAACGGTAATGCAAAAACAAGGTTATTATTCATACCAGTTTATCCTGATTGGCCGTGACGGCACAAGCCGGGTGGTGCCGTCTGAAGGCTGTTTCTACCAGACAGAAAACAAATATCAGGCTCTTGTATATTATCGTGGACGTGGGGAACGTACAGACAGACTGGTTGGTTTCCAGGAAGTACAATTTAAATAAGTATAATATACGGCATTTTGACAACTTATCGGCTTTAGGCAAATTGACAGACAATGAAATAAGACCTATGCGATTTCGCACGTTAAAGAGGTCTTTATTGTCTGCCAATTTGCTTTTTTGCCTTCAAAATATTTGTTATCCCGAATAAATCACATTACCTAAAATATTCCGCGCATACGTTGTGGACCGCCAGGATTATGCATTCTGCGAGGGCCTCCGCCGTCCCGACCGCGGCGTTCCATACCCGGATCGTTTTTTCGTCCTCCGCCAAATAAGTTGACACGGTAGACCGCATGCAGCATGGCATAGCTGTTTATACTGTTATAACGCGTATCGCTGCGCTGCATTGCGTTGATTGTACGGCTGAAATTGCTTTGTTCATGCAGGATGTCATACAGTTGTAATGACACCGTAAGGGCGTTGCCCTTCAAGAAACTTTGACTTAACTGCAAGTTCCAGATCAGCTCGTTAGTATTCATTGAACTGTCGTTATAGCCGCGGCGGCTGTTCTGATGCAAATCTGTAGACAAACTCATGCCCCAAGGCATGTACACGCTGGCGTATCCTCCATATGCGAACTGCCATGTATCAAGGTTGTTTTGGCTTTGTAAAAGGTTGCGAGTATGAGTATAATCAACCGAACCGTCAAGAGAGACTTCAAGCCAGCTGTTACGGAAGCTTGCTGTAAGCTGCTCGCCTAAGGTAGTTGTCTTAGTCGTGTTTTTACGCGAGCCTGAATACTGGTCCAACGCCAAATAGCCTACATAGTTGTTGTAACGCACATTTGTAAATGTGCTGATTGTCCAATATCCGACAGAGTCAAGCGCCGTGTTGAACATCAATGCGCCAGATATATTCCAGTTTCCGTTGATGTTTTCCGGACGCGTGGTACGGCCTCCGGTCTGCTCGTCGTAAGTAACCATGTTGCTTATGCTATTGCGCGTGTTGCTGTAATTCAGGTGAACCATCGTTGCACGTTGGTGTTCTTGCGTATAGTTGTTGAAAAACAGGCGCAATGTGTTTGTGAAAGAAGGTTTCAATCCCGGATTACCCATCGTGATGTTAAGGGGGTCGCTGTCGTCGCGGATGTCAAGAAGGTCAGTCATGCTCGGCTGCGAAGTCGTGCCGCGATAGTTTATACGAAGATTGCTCAACTTTGAAAAACGGTAACGGAAGTCAAGTGTAGGTGTCACGTTTACCACGTTACGCACCGTATCCGTATTAATTCCCTGGTATCTTTGTATGAAACGGGTTTTCTGAGGCTGCACCATTACGCCGACATTAAGTCTGTATTTCTCACGAATAACCCTTAACATAAGTTGTATTTCATGTATGTAATTCTTGTATTCGGAATACCGGCTAAGACTTTCGTCAAGGTAATTGTCAAGAGGATTGTCAAGGCGTGACAGGTAATTGTCCCAACCGCGGTAAACATTGTCCACGCCGGCAAATACATTTCCGTCAATGTCGCTGAAGTCAAAGGTCGAGCGGTCACTCTTGTTGTATTTGTAATTGAATTTGTAACTTAATTGCAGGAACATAGCCCTGAAAATCGGTTCACTATAAGTAAATTGCACACTGTAGTTCAGCGTCTTTGTCGGAGTTGTGTTGAAGCGGTTTGTCTGATATGTAGAGTCATTGCCAAAAGCGTCTTCCACCTGATAAAGATGTACGTTCGATGTGCTCAAACTTTTGCTGTCGCCCTCTCCGTACCTTATATCAGTGCGGAGAGTGGCGTTCCTTCCCTTACTGTTCAGCTTGCGGTTGAACTGAAGCATTGCGCCGACCGACAGATTGTCCGAATATGATATGGAGCTGTTTTCACGATGGTTGACCATCAATCCGTTTTCATCCATTATTGAAATCGCCTCCTGTGAAAGAGGGTCGGATACATAAGAATAAGGGTCGTCGTTGTATGACGCACTTGTTCCAGATGTAAGTCCGTCACTTTTAGAATAGCTGAATGACGGGCGGAACATGATGTTCGTCATAGTATCCGGTGTCCATTCAAGACGCAACCTCGCATCCCAACTGTTAGAGCGAGTATAATTCTGGTTCAGACTGTTGGAGAAAGAACCTGCCGTACTTACAAAATTCTCCACAGACTGTTCTGTACGCTTGTCACCGTTAGAATGGTTCCAGCGTACACTTCCGTCAAGTTTCAATTTGCTGCTCGGCTCAAGATTGAAATTGGCACCGGCCATTTTCGACGTGTTCAGCCCCTGGGCCCCACGGCCAAAGCGACCTCCGCCACCTCCACCGGGGAAACCACGGTCGTTGACATTGTTCAAGTTGCCCATGAGCATCACTCTTGTCTTATCCTTGAACAATGCCCCCATCAGGCGCTCTGCATACCTGTCATGCGTTCCAACTGAGGCATCCACATTTCCGAATACCCCCTTGTTCATGCCTTTCTTGATGCCAAAGTCGAGCACGGTTTGTTCCTCGCCATCGTCAATGCCGGTGACTTTAGCCAAGTCACTTTTCTCGTCGTATGCTTTTATCTTGTCAATAATAGAAGTAGGAAGGTTTTTCAATGCCGTCTGTGTGTCCCCGGTCATAAATTCCTTACCGTCGACAAGTACCTTTTTCACCTCTTTCCCGTTTATGGTAATTGTGCCGTCGTCACTGACCTGTGCACCGGGTAGCCTCTTGACAAGCTCCTCTACAACGGAACCTTCAGGTGTCCTGTAAGCCGAAGCGTTATATACGAATGTGTCTTCCTTTACCGTTACACGCGCCGCCTGACCGACAACGGTTGCCCCCTTCAACATAATTGCATCTGCATTGAATATTATTTCACCAAGTGCAATATCCTTTTTCCCGTCCACCTTTATAGTCTTTGTCAAAGGTGTGTAGCCCACGCTCGATATTTTAAGGATATATGAACCTGCTGCCGAAGCTTCAATTGAAAAGCGGCCTTTTTCATCACTTAGCACGCCACTTACGTAGGTACTGTCAGGCTTCAGCATCTGTACAGTGGCAAGCATGACACCCTCCTTGGTATCACGGTCAATCAGTGTTCCTGTAATCTTTGTCCCTTGGGCGGCTATGGTAAGGGAAACTGTCACCATAAGGCAGACCGCCAAAAACATCCTGCTTAATTGATTATACATTGTTGACTTATAAAATAAATTTCGTTAAGCTTTTACACGTTTAGACGCTTCCGCCTTAAAGTAGTTTAATCCGCAAAATATTAAAAATTTTGTAAAAGCTGATTTTATCAATAAAAATGACTACTTTTGCGACAATTACCATTTCCATATGTTTATGAAACAGAGCATTATTATTTCCAAATGTCTAATTCAAGATATTGACAATATTATAAATGGATGCCAGCATGACAAGATTTTCATCATAACCGACGACACAACAAAAGAAAAGTGCCTGCCATTACTCAACGGGATTAAGGCTATCGGCAACGCGGAAATTATTTCGATAAAGCCCACTGATACAAACAAAAATATCGAAAGCCTTGCTTATGTATGGGAAAATCTGAGCAACAACGGTGCTACACGGCACTCCTGTATAATAAACCTTGGCGGCGGCATGGTAACCGACCTTGGAGGATTTGCCGCATCGACATTCAAAAGGGGGGTGAACTTCATCAACATTCCTACCACCCTGTTGGCCATGGTCGATGCGTCAGTCGGAGGGAAAACCGGCATAAACTTCAACGGACTGAAAAACGAAATAGGCGTATTCAACAATGCCAAGGCCGTAATCATTGACACGGATTTCCTTAAAACGTTAGACAAAGAGAACATTTGTTCCGGCTATGCGGAGATGATAAAGCACGGACTGATAAGCAGCGAGGAAACATGGAGCAGGCTTATGCAGTTTGACATACTTGAACCAGACTACGCACAGCTGCAAGAAATGGTGGCCGAAAGCATAGCAGTAAAAGAGCGCATCGTAGAGAAAGACCCGTATGAAGCCGGCATAAGGAAAGCTTTGAACTTCGGCCATACTGTAGGCCATGCCTTTGAGTCATTTTCGCTTGCCATGAACCGCCCCATACTTCACGGCTATGCAGTAGCCTTCGGGACAGTATGCGAACTGTATCTTAGCTGCATCAGAGCAGGCTTCCCCACCGCAAAAATGAGGCAGACCGCCACATATATAAAGGAAAAATACGGCACTCCCATTTTTACATGCAACGACTACAAATATTTGCAGGAGCTTATGAAACACGACAAAAAGAATACTTCTGGAAATATAAATTTCACTTTATTAGGCGGTGTCGGGGACATAAGGATTAACCAGACTGTCACGGAGGATGAACTTTTTGAGGCTTTGGACTTTATCCGGGAGGGAATTTGACGGAGGAACAACGTAAATCGAAACCGAAGCTGAAATAAAACATAAAATAAAATGCCGCCTTTCACAAAATGAAAGGCGGCATTTTACAAGCCAAAAGATGGCATTTTATAACGCAAAAGGCAACCTTTCAGGACGTGGAAAGCTACCTTTCAGCCAAACGTCTGATATTCAACGGCTTAGCGATGCTCACACATCCTTACGCCACCATATCCTCATCATCTTGCGGTAGATTGCTGCCAGATTGGCAACCGACACCAAGACGAACAATATAAAGCCAAGCAACACAGACGGAAGTATCGACCCATATTCGCCTTGTGGGAACAACGTTTCGACTACATCCATATAAAAGCCACGCATCAAAGACACAGCCACAACGGCGACAACAAGCACAACGGCATTAAGACCGATGGTAAGCAGCCCGTAAGGCAAGGCCACGCGGAACGGGCTATAGCCTATCAGCAAAAGGTTTTCAAGCTTGCCTGTATTCTTTTGAACAAGCAGATATATGCTCAACATCAGAATGTAGAAACTTAAAATGCTTATAACCACGCCAATAAGTATTACCACTGTAACCATCATACGCAGGAAATAAGTGGTCTTTTCATTCTGCAACTTGTCATTCTCCACCTCTAAGCCGTTATCGTCAAGATACTTTGCAATGTTCTCGTCGGCAGGATTTGAAACCTCGACAATGAGGCGCGTCGGCGCAGACTTGCTGTCTGGGGCATAAACAGAGTTGCTCCAATCCATGAACGCTTGTGGAACAAGTATGGTGTTGAGCCTGCTTGAAAAACCTATTACCCGGCCTTTAAACTCATCGTGCCGCCCGTTGCCATGAATGAATATGCGGAAATCTATCATGCCAACAAGCCCCTCGCTTATCTTTGGCAATGAACGGGTCTGCGCAAAACCGAAATTATACATGTTGATGTATGTCCGCGGCAATATTACCGGAACTACGCGGTTGCCTTCCTCGAACTTCCAGTCCGTCAACGGCACGTCAACAAAATCATCGGGAACACTCTCGAAAAAAATCTCCGAACTCAATATAGGTTGTCCGCCAATGCCCATTTTCGCATCGACACGGTATTCTGCAGATGTAAACTTACCCGTTTTCCCTGCAAACCTGCGGCTTGCCAAGTTCTCTATTTCCGCACCCGTAAACACATTTGAACGCCCGGAAAAAGCGCCCGCAACACCTACTTTTTTGCTTACAATGATATAGTCGGACTTCATAAAACTGTCTTGTGACGTGAAAACAGGCAACACGTCACAATAAAACTGATAGCCGAGAAGAACGATAAGCATTCCGAACAAGTTTGCAAACGCAAATCCGGCGAGCTGCGGAATGCTGATATGTTGACGCAATAATTTCCAAACCAAAGTCATAACCTGAAAACTTTATCGTAATCCAAATTCATGTGCTTGCCTATACTCGTAACAATGACGCCTGCGCCTTGTGCTTTGGCCTCAATCATCATAAGCCGGCCCATAACTTCAGAATTGGCATCGTCAAGATGGCTGATAGGCTCGTCTGCCAGAATAAAGTCGAACGGCTGGGCGAGAGCCCGCATCATGGCTACACGCTGTTGCTGTCCAAAAGACATGTGACTGACTTTTGCGTCAAGCTTGTCGCCTATTCCAAGCATATCAAACCATTCAACAATTTGTCCACGCGTCTTAAAACCTGTAAGCTTGTTCTTTATCTCAACATTCTCATATGCCGTAAGTTCCGGGAAAAGACGCAATTCCTGAAACAAATAAGCCAAGTGATGCTTGCGCAGGTCAATCCAGTCTGCGACCTTGAACGACGATGCTGACATCTCGTCAAAAATCACACTGCCTGTATAATCATTGCGGTATCCCATCACATAACTGCAAAAAGTGCTCTTACCCTTACCGCTGTCTGCCTCAACAAGATACAAATTCCCTTTACAAAAAGAGACATCCTTGCACCATATATCAGAAGACAAAGTATCAATACATTGCGAAAAAATATGTGGAACTACCCCGTGAAATCCTATTTTATCCATTATTTCATAAAATATAAGACAGTGTCAGTGCTTCCAAACAGTTTGTTGACAAAGGTATTGTTGCCAAATAAATCATTTATGTTGAAAAACACTGCCAAACGTTTGCCTTTTATTGTTTCTTGAATATCGGTCGGTAACGGCGTTGCCGATTTTGACAAAATACCCAGTGCACAATCCGTAGAATGGCCGGAAAAGAACTGCATGTCATCGGAAACCCCGAAATAATAAGACTTCTCTCCGTCTGTATAACAATAAGCATCCTTGTCCCAATCGGTAATCTTGCACCCAGCAGGACAAGACTGTTTCCAATAATCAACGTCATCAAGGAATGACTTACCCTTCAATTCGGCAGCCATTCCCCAGCCTCTTTCCCCGTTTTCTTTCGGAATGAACATGGTAACGTCACCGTCAAAGCTCTTAATTATGTTGTCCATATCCACAGCCATATTCATTCCGGCCAGCAAAGTTTGGAATGTTTTGTTGGAATGAAGAAGATTTATAAACTGACCGCCATCCACATTCATAAACACTCCGGCAACAGAATTACCTGGAATATTGCCGGCATACGTACCCTTTATTGGACGAAAAACATTGCTTGAGGCACGAAGTTCATCATCTATGTCCTTGTCAAACGCAAACGACTCGCCCGCTATTGTCAGGTGGGTATTGTCGCTTGCATCAATTTCCGCAGCAATAATGATTTGTGAAGCGTCTGCATCCTTAGGCGCACAAAGCATGAATGGGAGTGCCATCTTCTCGGGCAAGGCCGATGCCCTGGCCACAAGTGCGACAGGGCTGTCTATGCTGTCAAGCTTAGCAAACAACGGCGAACGTTTTACTCCTTGTTCGGCACTGTTACCCAGATACTTGGCTATCTGTTGTTTAAGCTCTGACTGCTGTGCCGGTAATGCCGGCCCCATTATGACCAATGCTTCAGAGGAAAGGCCTGCGACCCACGAATCTTTTATTACGGAAAACTTGAAATTCTTATATTCAGATATATTTTGACAATACCCCTTTTCTGCCAATTCGCCTACGAAACTCTCCAAATCGCCTTTATCGGCGACTTTTGCAGACAGCCCGATATTGCCTTCTATTGTTTCAAAAAGATATAGTTTCGCAGATAAATCCAACCCACAAGCATCAATATTTTCAATTTTGAGAAAATCCGCAATTCTTGCAGAAACATCTTTATCCGAAATATCTTGCATGTCGACAGCCAACAATGCCGTACTGTTTTCAGGAATTGCATTCAAATAATCATCATCTGAACAAGACAATAAGATTAAAAACATCGGCAACAGAACCGCATACGAAACAACCGTCCTATAACAAATCCTTTTCATCAACCTTAAATACTAATAACAAGACAAGGCGGTAAGCATCGCTAAAACAAGAATTTATTTGCGCAATGCCAATTGAGCAATCATCGTGGCAGACAAAGCAGCCGTTTCGGTCCGCAATCTGCTCGTCCCCAATGTTACTGACTCGTAACCGTTGTCAAGCGCCAGTTTAACTTCGTCTAAAGAAAAATCACCCTCTGGGCCGATAAGTACAGTTATATCTTCGCCTTTTTCTGATGAAGCAAGGTCGTAAACTTCAGCAAACAAGTCTTTGCGTACAATATCTTCATGGCAATGGGCAATATATTTCCTGCCGCCACGAGGTGCTGTTACGAAATCCTTAAACGACATCATCGCATTTAGTTTTGGCTTCCAAGGTTTACGGCTTTGCTTCACTGCCGCAACAACAATCTTGTCCAAACGTACAGTACGCATCACCTTTCGCTCGGATTGCTTGCAATTCAAGAACGTAATATCATCAATGCCCATTTCCGTAGCTTTCTCGCAAAACCATTCTACCCTATCCATCATTTTGGTGGGAGCGATTGCAATGTGTATATTGCCCCTCCAGCCTTTTTCTTGAGGAAGTACCTCCTTTATTTCATACATGCAACGCTTAGTCGCAGCGATTGTGACCTCGGCACGATAAAAAACACCATTACCGTCCATCAAGTACATTTCGTCACCGCTTTTCAATCGTAAGACACGCAAAGCATGAAGCGCCTCTTCCATAGGCATTTCGGTTAGTGTTGCTGCTGACGGAACATAAAAAAACCTTATTTCTTTCATAATCAGATTCTGTATTAATTGTCGGATTTTTCACCCTTCTTGTTTCTACGTCTTTTTTCATCTCGTAAATGCGATGCAAGCTCATAATTTTCGTCTGCAATAGCTTTATCCAATGCGGCTTGCAGCATCTCGTCACTGATTGTATTTACTGGCAGCGATACTCCACGGGCATTTTCTTTGTATATGACAGATTGCCGTTGCATAAGTCCTGCTTCAATATACAAAGGAATATTGGCCACTATTGACAACAGCACTGCGTCTGAAGCCCTTATGAGCAAAGACTCCATTGTCTCCTTGTTGTAAACAACAGTTCTATACTGCCCGTCAACAATGTTGTCTATGATTAATTCAAAATTGAAAGACATATTATTCTTCAACAAAGAACATAAAACCTCCGGCAACATTATCTTCGTTATCGGTATGTGCTTCATCCTTAGTTCCAACTGTATCGCCATTGCCTTATCACAGACAATCGTTATCTGCCGCTCCTTGGCTACGTCAGTCAATATTAACAAGCCAAGGTCTTCCGAGCCTACTATTTCTGATACACCTTTGAATATCAATCTTTCTTTTGCCATACTAAAAAATTAATGTCAAGACTTGACATCTTCTTTTTCGTTCTTGGGTCTGAAGACAACAGCGAAGACAAGTCCTATCAACAAAGCATAACCGGCAAAAATAAACCAGCATGTCTGCCAATCGCCGACCGTATAAAAATTCTCACCTATTTGCTTTCCTGTAGTATAAACGTTTATTACAGCCTGAGCACCAAGAGTTCCTATCGTTGCGCCTATGCCGTTGGTCATTAGGAAAAACAACCCTTGCGCACTTGAGCGTACTGATGGGTCTGTATTCTTGTCAACATAAAGGGAACCGCTTACATTGAAGAAATCAAATGCGACTCCATAAACAATCATTGACAATATGAAGAGCCAAACCCCACTGCCGGGATTGCCCAAGCCAAAGAACCCAAACCGCAAAAACCAAGCAAACATAGCTATCAGCATAACATTCTTTATACCATACCTTTTCATAAAGAACGGTATCAACAAAATACAACAAGTTTCGCTCATTTGTGACAATGAAATCAGAATATTTGCGTGTTGTACGCCGAACGTATCTGCATATTCAGGAAATGCAGCAAAACTACTTATATATGGATTTGCAAACCCGTTGGTTATCTGCAAGCTAACTCCCAACAACATGGAAAAGATAAAAAATATAGCCATATCCTTTCTCTTGAACAAAGCGAAAGCTTTTAGACCAAGTGCATCAACTATGCTCTTCTTTTCTCCCAAGTTGGAAACAGGACAAGCAGGTAAAGAAAACGTATAAAGGAATAATACGAAGCTAAGTGCCGCAGATACGATAAATTGGTTTTGATTAGCCTGGAAGCCCATTAGGTCAACAAACCACATTGTGAGTATAAACCCTATCGTTCCGAACACCCTTATCGGAGGAAAGTCCTTGACTGTATCCATTCCTGCCCGTGTCAAAGCATTATACGCGACAGAATTGCTCAAAGCCAATGTAGGCATATAAAATGCGACGGAAAGGGAATACAGTGAAAACAGCACCGAAAATTCCGCACTGCCACTACCAACCATTCCATATATTGCGGCGAACACCATGAAAGTGCCGGCAACCAAATGGCAAAAGCCCAACAGACGCTGTGCCTGAACCCATCTGTCTGCAATGATACCCATCAATGCAGGCATGAATATTGACACTATTCCCTGCATGGAATAAAACCAACCTATGTCGGTACTCATTCCTATATTGCCGAGATAACGGCCCATAGATGTTAAATAGGCACCCCAAACTGCAAATTCAAGGAAATTCATGAGTGCCAAGCGAACTTTCAAACTCATAATTTAATGCTTTTCAATGCACACAATGCACTTGTTATTGTACTCATATTCAAATAAATAACACATACCCAACGGATTGGAAAGCAACTGTTTCAAGTCATTTTATTCCAAACATTTACCCTTTTGTATAATGGTAATACAAATGAATACGATGAATACGTGTTTTCTATCTGCCTGGTGCAACTTATCTTAATGCAAAGATAACGTAAAAAAAAGTACCGTCAAAAAAAATAACATTATTTATAATACGGGATAATAAGCTATTGACGCATTTTTTTAAGAATGTCACTAACTTCTTCAAATTTACTTCCCATATTAAGACGCAAATAAATATTATACAACGACTGCGCCCAGTTTTCTTTCTTATCGGGAGCCATCTCACGATACTTTTCCATGTAAGGCAAAGCTTTTTTATAATAATCCAATATCTTTTTCCTGTTCTTTTTCTTAGATTTCGCATCAGCCTCCAATGCCAAAGCCATATTAATGTAAGAAACTCCGGCATTAAGATACACGTCTGCAATTGTATCGTTCCTTGCAATAAGCGCATCGCTTATCTCAATACACTCCTGATATCTGCCCATATTTAACAACAGGTTGCTTTTTGCAAATAGAAAAAGTCCATTGTCGCTATCACACATCAATGCCGCATCAACAACACTTTTGGCCGAATCTAGTCTGTTCTTTCCATTGTAATAATCCATAAGACGGCCAAAAAAGAACTTTGAAGTCATATTCTCACCAAACCCCTTCCGCAGTGTTTCCACATACTTTGCCGTGTCTTTTTCCAATAAATACGCTTCGGATAGATACATAAAAGTGCGGATCCTGTATTTTTTATCCTGCAAAGCCAAATCCGAATACTTGAAAACACTATCCGCACGGTTTGCCTTGTAGGCACAGAATATCGCCCAGAATGCGGGTTTTGCATACAATGAATCTACATTATAAGCCGCATAATCAGAAAACAACGGTTGGCGGCGAGTATCAATGTACGTATCAAACATTCCATAAGCAGCGTCATAATTCGCCTTTCTTGCAAAATATATGCCCCCGTTATATAGATTAGACCTGTATTTGTTCAAATACTCGGCGTTTTTCTTTCTATAATCCAGCTTTACACGCCCCTTCCTGTCAGGCATCATATCGATGCTGTCAAGGCTTTCGTAGGCATGGAACATCCTACGGGCCGTATTAAAAAACTTTGCTGTGTCCGCCTGTGCTTTCAGATATAATTTTTCGTTTTCCGCTTCATATTGCGCACGCACGGCATCAGCCAATGTCACATATATTTTTACATTATATATATTAGACGAATCCTTTAGCAGATTGCGCATTGAAGTTTCCGCCTTGTCGAGATTGGTCTTTTTCTTAATATCGGAACGGGCCTGACGTATTTCCTTCTTCTGTGCAAAAGCTGCGAGAAAAAACAACAATGCAAAAAACAAAGACATCAAACGCATCATAAGGCAAATGGGAATAAAGCGGAAAACAACACTTGAATATTTATGAAGTCGGGAAACCGCCTGCAATTGACCTGCCATTACATACGGATTCCCGACTTAAAACCGATTTTAATTTTTTATTTGGTCAAGGCTTCTGCCTCTTTAGTCTTAGCATCATCAGGTCCCAAGGCCCTGTAACAGCATGTATAAAGAGAGTAAGCCCAAACACTCTTGAATTGCATGGTTGTGTCAAGGTTCTTAGCCTTTTCAAGGTAGCTTATAGCCTGCTTGTATATATCTAATATCTGTGCCTCTACTTCAGGAGTAAGCCTCTTTCCACCTTGCGTGGCAAGTTCCACTGCTTCCTGTGCTTTATACATATAGCTGTTGCCTATTGAAGCGATTACCGCAACATTTTCCGGCTGTACGGCCTCTGCTTTTGACAATGCTGCAATGGCATCGTCCCACTTATGCTCGTTCATGTACGATTGTCCGGTCATAGCCAATGCAGTAAAGTTGTTCGGCTCCTTAGCCAATTTTGCCTTTACGATTTCATTCAGGGCGGTCTTGTCGTTGATAGAAATGTACATCGAGCATATAGTGCTGAAAATCATTTCATTGCTTTCATCCTTAGCATACAGATCCTTCAATTTTGAAATGTATGTAAGTGTATCTTCATGCGTTTTCAGCTGGCTTTGCATCACGGCAAGTTTCACTTGTAAAGCTTCCTCCGCCACGGCCGTATCAGCAAGCGCAATGTCAGCGTATTTCTCGGCCTTTGCATAATCTTTTGCGAAATAAGCCGAGCGTGCGGCATAATATGCGATTTGAGTCAGGTTTGCATCTTTACTCTTGTCTTGCTCCTTGAACAATGGGTAATCTGCACTTTCTACATACGTTGCCAGATATTTATACGACAACGCTTCGTTTGTTGTCTGGTAATAAATACCGGCATTGATAAGATGATAACGTATAGGGTACAGACGCTCGGCATTTGAATTGTGGAATTTGGGCTTTATTTTGCCTTTTTCATTTGGCTGCATGTCAAACTCGTCACAAGCGACTCCGTTTTCCAAAGCCTGCAATACCGCATCATACAGTCCAACAGTGTCATACGGAACAACCTTCGTCCCAAACTGCTCAGCCATTTGATTTTCTGTAATGGTGCCCTGCTCTTTGACTACCTTGCCATACGCGAGGTCAACCAGCACATTGTAGCATTTTGCCTTATCTTCAGCAGACATGCTGCCAAGATTAGCCTGCAAGAGATTATAAGCCTCCTTATAATCCTTGATTTTTGATAGTTGCTTGTACACATCTTGTGCAAAAGCAGACGCGCTGAATACCGCAGCAAGCGCCAGCATTGTTAATTTTTTCATAATCAACTGTATTTAATTAAACTTGGATGTTTCATCACTGTTCTCAACATCGTTATCATCTGCATTATCGGCATTGGTTTCAACGTCTGCCGACACAGCCAACGCATCGTTCCTTATTGCCTCGCTCGTGGCAGTCCATTCTTTACGGCTTTCTGCTTCAGCAATCGCCTCAATATCAGAACTCATAACCTTGCAAACGCTCGATATGACATCATTTTTCTTTGTCAGGTTTATCAGTCGTACACCCTGGGTTGCCCGACCCATTATCCGACATTCGGAAACTTTCAGCCTGATAAGTATTCCACTCTTGTTTATTATCATAAGGTCGTTGTCGTCGGTAACAACCTTGATAGCCACAAGCCTTCCGGTCTTTTCCGTAATATTGAGGGTCTTAACGCCTTTGCCGCCTCGATTTGTCCTACGATAGTCTTCAACCTGGCTCCGCTTTCCGTAACCGTTCTCGCTTACAACCATTATGGTCTCTGTCTCAGGCTTGTTTACAACTACCATGCCCACAACCTCGTCGTCTCCATCGTCAAGTTTCATGCCGCGTACTCCGGTCGAAACGCGGCCCATGGCACGTACTGTATCTTCATTGAACCTTACAGCACGTCCGTTCCTGTCGGCAAGCAACAGCTCGTTATGTCCGTTTGTCAGACGCACTCCTACTACTTCATCGCCCTCAAGTACATTGATTGCTATCACGCCATTGGCTCTCGGCCTGCTGTAAGCTTCAAGGCAAGTCTTCTTTATCAGACCTTTCTTTGTCGCAAACACCACATAATGGCTGTTTATAAACTTCTCGTCGTCAAGACTTCCACGCAGGCGCAGGAACGCCTTGATGCTGTCATCGCTTTCGATATTCAGCAAGTTCTGTATCGCACGGCCTTTGGAGTTCTTTGCACCTTCCGGGATTTCATAGCATTTAAGCCAATAACAACGCCCCTTATTGGTGAAAAACATCATCGTGTTGTGCATCGTCGCCGGATAGATATACTCCGTAAAATCATTGTCGCGGCTGTGAGCGCCCTTGCTTCCAACGCCACCACGCGCCTGCTCACGGAACTCCGACAACGGCGTACGCTTGATATAGCCAAGATGGCTGATTGTGATTACCACAGGGTCATTGGGATAGAAATCTTCCGGATTAAACTCCTCGCTCGAATATTTGATTTCTGTCCGGCGTTCGTCTCCATATTTTTCCTTTACCTCCTGCAATTCATCTTTCATCACTTTCTTGCAGAGTTCCGGGTCGTCAAGTATTTGCTGCAAATATGCTATACGACGTTCTATCTCCTCATATTCCGCGTGCAACTGGTCCATACGCAGGCCGGTCAGCTGGCTCAGACGCATGTCCACAATCGCCTTTGACTGCACCTCGTCAAAACCGAAACGGACCTCAAGATTGCGTTGCGCATCCGACGGTGTCTTCGACCCCCGTATGATATGCACCACTTCGTCAATATTGTCGCATGCTGTAATGAGAGCTTGCAATATATGCTCGCGTTCCCGGGCCTTGCGCAGCTCAAAGTTTGTGCGGCGAATGGTAACGTCGTGCCTGTGGTCAACAAAATACCGCACACAGTCCTTCAATGTAAGGAGGCGCGGACGTCCCTTTACCAAGGCTATGCAGTTGACCGAGAAAGAACTTTGCAATGCAGTCATCTTGAACAGCTTGTTCAAAATGACGTTGGCGTTGGCGTCTTTCTTCACGTCAATAACTATACGCATGCCATGGCGGTCGCTCTCGTCGTTGGCATTGCTTATGCCGTCGAGTTTGCCCTCTTTCACCAAGTCGGCAATATACTCTATGAGCTGAGCCTTGTTGACTCCGTATGGAATTTCGGTGACAACAATCTTGTCATGCGCTTCGCCGCTTTCAATTTCAGCCTTGGCACGCATCACTATGCGTCCCCGTCCTGTCTCATATGCGTCGCGCACTCCCTGTATTCCATATATATACGCGCCAGTCGGAAAATCAGGAGCCTTGATATACTGCATCAGCCCGTCCACATCAATGTCCGGATTGTCGATATAAGCGCAGCATCCGTCAATCACTTCGCCAAGATTGTGCGTGGGAATATTAGTAGCCATGCCCACAGCGATGCCGTTGCCGCCGTTCACAAGCAGGTTGGGTATCTTCGTCGGCATGACGGCCGGCTCTTGCAGCGAGTCGTCAAAGTTGTTCATCATATCGACGGTTTCCTTGTCAAGGTCGTCCATGATATGCTCTCCCATCTTTGAAAGGCGGCACTCGGTGTAACGCATTGCTGCAGCCGAATCGCCGTCAACGCTACCGAAGTTGCCCTGTCCGTCAACAAGCGTATAACGCATGTTCCAGTCCTGCGCCATACGGACCAACGCCCCGTACACTGAGCTGTCACCATGCGGATGGTACTTACCAAGCACCTCGCCTACCACGCGTGCGCACTTCTTGTAAGGCTTGTCGCTCGTGTTGCCTATACCCATCATTCCGTATAGAATGCGTCGGTGTACGGGCTTGAAGCCGTCACGCACATCAGGCAGCGCACGGGCCACAATGACTGACATTGAATAGTCAATATAGGAGGATTTCATTTCCTCCTCGATGTTGATTTTGATAATCCTGTCCTGGTCAAACGTATTGCTGTTGTCCATTTACAATTAGTTATATTAAATTTGTCAAAAATGCCGTTTTTGGCAGTTTCCTTTCGTTCTAAGACGTTTTTAACTTGTTTACAGCGTGCTAAATTAATGCTTTTTTACGAACCGTGAAAATGATTTACGGCAAAAGTCACAATTTTAAACTTTATTTCAGATAATGCCTTTTAACATAAAACCACTACGCCCTGCACCGACAACAGCACCTGCACAACCGGCAAAAGCCGCAGCCTTATATCACGCTGAAAACCAGATACATTCCAATATGCCGCAAATCGGAATGCAAAAGGTCACCTTTCACCTTGTAAAAGACCATATTTTGCAATGCAAAAGGACACCTTTCATATTACAAGCCATATGCCGACCACGCTTAACGAAACGTCATTTTTACGGGCTACATACAAAAGGAATGAATGAAAAAAACGTGAAACAGTTGTAAATGTTCCAAGCGCAGGACAACAACATCGCAAAAACAAACACCAAGCATACGGAATTATGATATTTATCCGTAACTTTGCACCTAGCAAACAAAGACGCGGCCATGCGCCGAAACATAAAGTAAAGGATTATGGAGAAACAATTTAACACATATATATTCGACCTTGACGGCACGCTGCTCTACACACTTGACGACCTGACTGCAAGCACCAACCATGCAATGCGACAATTAGGGTTCAAAGAACATACCACCGAAGAAGTTAGGTCTATGGTCGGCAACGGCATAAAGAAACTTATAGAAAGAGCCGTACCTGAAGGAACATCCGGGCATTTGTATGAAAAAGCCTACAATGAGTTCATAAGCCATTACCTTCAACACAGCCTCGACACAACCCGCCCTTATCCGGGCATAATGGAAATGCTGAAATCGTTGAAAGACAAAGGAGTGCAAATGGCCGTTGTAAGCAACAAATACTGCAAAGCCACAGAAAGCTTATGCCGCACGTTTTTCAACGAATACATAAGCGTGGCAATAGGTGAAAGCGAGAACATACGCAAGAAGCCTGCGCCCGACACAGTGCTTGAAGCGATGAAAAGGCTGGGAGCAAACCGTGAAAGCACCGTATATGTCGGCGACAGCGAGGTTGACATAGCCACAGCACGCAATTGTGGCATACCTTGCATTAGCGTATTGTGGGGATTTAGGGACAAGGATTTCCTTTTGAAAAACGGCGCCACCATTCTCGCGGAAAACCCGGATGAAATACTTTCAATCCAGAACCCGCACTTTATCCCAAACCAAAACAATTGAAAAGCAAACAGCGCAAGCCTGAACACCTGTCACACGCCCATCTCGCTTTCGACCATATTTGTCAACTCGACAAACTGCGATACTGACAGCTGTTCCGGCCTGAGAGTCATCATCTCTCCACTGAAAAAAGCGGAATGCGCCTTCGCGTCCGGGAGCAGCTGTCTCAACGACACACGCAACATCTTGCGGCGCTGGTTGAACACGGCCTTTACCACACGGCGGAACAGCGGCCAACTGCAGCCAAGATGCTCTACACCGTTACGTGTCATACGTATAACCGCACTCTTCACCTTTGGTGGAGGACTAAACACATTCTCATCGACCGTAAACAAATATTCTACGTCATACCATGCCTGAATCAGCACACTAAGTATGCCGTAAGCCTTGGAACCCGGAGCTGATGCAATGCGTAAGGCCACCTCGCGTTGTACCATTCCCGTGCAGCAAGGTATCAAATCCTTATTGTCAAGCATCTTAAAGAAAATCTGAGACGATATGTCATAGGGATAGTTCCCTGTAAGCACAAACCGTTCGCCGGAAAAAAGCCCCGTCAAATCCATCTTGAGGAAATCCCCACTGACTATATCCTGCCTTAATCCTGGGTATTTTTCGTTCAGATAATCTACCGATTCCGTATCAATCTCAACTACTTTCAGCTTCCTGTCCTTGCACATGAGGTACTGCGTCAGCACCCCCATGCCCGGGCCAACCTCAAGCACAGGTATTCCGGGGAAAGCATCCACCGTGTCGGCTATGGCCTTGGCGATGCCAAGGTCTGTCAAAAAATGCTGCCCAAGGTTCTTCTTTGGTTTTACAGTCTTCACTAAATTCCTTGTTTACAAGAGGTTAAAAGCTGCGTATTAACTGCCCCATCAGTGAAAACGCAGCCTTTTTAACACCCTTATTGCAAAATATTGAGAACTTGATTTGTCAATTACTTGTATTCGTTCCAAGCCTTAATGTCGATGTCGTCAAGCTTTACACGGCAGAAAGCATTAATAAACGCTGAAGCAAGACGACTGTTGGTAATGAGCGGCACATTGAGGTCGATAGCCGCACGGCGTATTTTATATCCGTTCGACAGTTCGCTTACAGTAAGGTCTTTGGGGATATTTACCACAAGGTCTATCTCATGACGATGCAGCATGTCAAGCGCCTGCGGATGTTTGTCCGCATCTGACGGCCAATATACCATTGTATTTTCAACCCCATTCTCCGTGAGGAACTTGGACGAACCGACCGTCGCAAAAATCTTGTAACCGTTCTTCACCAACTGACGGGCAGCATCCAATGTCTCAGCCTTCTGTTTCGGCCCACCGGTTGACAACAGAATGTTCTTTTCTGGGATACGTTGTCCTACTGAAAGCATGCTCTTCAACAACGCTGTATTGGTATCATCGCCAAGACATCCCACTTCTCCCGTCGATGCCATGTCAACACCGAGCACAGGGTCGGCTTTCTGCAAACGGTTGAAAGAGAATTGGCTTGCCTTTATTCCCACATAATCAAGGTCGAACAAATCTTTGTCCGGACGCTCGACAGGTATTCCAAGCATTACTTTAGTGGCAAGCTCTATCAAATTGATTTTCAGCACCTTGCTAACAAACGGGAACGAACGTGAGGCACGGAGGTTGCACTCTATAACCTTTATGTCATTATCTCTGGCAAGGAACTGGATATTGAACGGACCGCTAATATGAAGTTCCTCTGCAATCTTACGGCTTACACGTTTGATTCGTCGTATTGTCTCGCAGTAAAGTTTCTGCGGCGGGAACTGTATTGTCGCGTCACCTGAATGAACGCCGGCAAACTCAATATGCTCGCTTATGGCATAAGCAATAATCTCACCGTCACGCGCAACGGCGTCCATCTCCACCTCCTTTGCATGCTCGATAAACTGGCTGACAACAACAGGATGGTCTTCTGAAACGTTGGCGGCCAATTTCAGGAAACGCTCCAACTCGTCATTATTAGAGCAGACATTCATCGCCGCTCCTGACAATACGTACGACGGACGCACAAGGACAGGAAATCCAACGCGGTCGATGAATTTCTGAATATCATCCATAGAGGTCAATGCGCTCCATTCCGGCTGGTCTATGCCATTACGTCCGAGCATTGAAGAGAACTTGGCACGGTCTTCGGCATTATCTATGTCCTTTGCCGAAGTTCCGAGTATTGGCACATTTTGCGCGTCAAGACGCATCGCAAGGTTATTGGGTATCTGACCTCCTGTGGAAACAATCACGCCGTGCGGACATTCAAGGTCGATTATATCCATGACACGCTCGAACGTAAGTTCATCGAAATACAGACGGTCACACATATCATAGTCCGTTGAAACAGTCTCCGGATTATAATTAATCATAACCGAACGCCAACCCTGCTTGCGGATGGTATTAAGCGCCTGAACGCCGCACCAGTCGAACTCAACAGAACTACCTATCCTGTAAGCACCTGAACCCAGAACGATTATTGAGCGCTTGTCACGCTCGAAATTAATATCACTCTTCGTTCCGGCATAAGTAACATACAGATAATTGGTCTGTGCCGGATACTCCGCCGCCAAGGTATCGATTTGCTTTACCACTGGCAATATTCCGTAATTCTTGCGCAACTGGCGTATTACAAGACCTGCCTTCGTCATGTTCCCAAGCTCGTTCTCAAGGCCGACAGCACGCGCTATCTGGAAATCTGTAAACCCATACACCTTTGCCGTACGCAACAGTTCCTTGTCAAGTACGTTCACACTCTTGCAACGCTTCAAAGCCTCATCAATATCTATAATATGTTTCAGCTTGTACAGGAACCATTTGTCTATTTTGGTAAGCTCATGAATCTGGTCTATCGTATAGCCGCGGTGCATCGCCTTTGATATGACAAACACACGATTGTCCGTCGGGTCACGTAATGCCTCATCTATATCTGAAATCTCAAGCTCTTTATTCTCCACAAAACCGTGCATGCCCTGCCCTATCATGCGCAAGCCTTTCTGTATGGCTTCCTCAAAATTACGGCCTATGGCCATAACCTCGCCGACCGATTTCATTGAAGAGCCAAGTTCACGGTCAACTCCACGGAATTTGCTCAAATCCCAACGCGGTATCTTACAAACGACATAATCCAAAGCAGGCTCAAAGAAGGCGCTTGTTGTCTTTGTTACAGAATTTTTCAATTCAAACAAGCCATATCCCATACCAAGCTTGGCTGCAACGAACGCGAGAGGATATCCTGTAGCTTTTGAAGCAAGAGCCGAACTGCGACTCAAGCGGGCATTGACCTCTATAACACGATAATCCTCGCTTTGGGGATCAAAAGCATACTGAACGTTACACTCTCCGACTATTCCTATGTGACGTATAATCTTTATAGACAAGGCACGGAGCTTGTGATACTCGCTGTTTGTAAGGGTCTGTGACGGCGCAATGACAATACTTTCACCCGTATGAATGCCAAGAGGGTCAAAGTTTTCCATATTACATACCGTTATGCAATTATCATAACGGTCACGCACAACTTCATACTCAATCTCTTTCCAGCCTTTAAGGCTCTTCTCAACCAGTACCTGCGGAGAAAAAGAGAAAGCCTTTTCCGCCAAACGGTCAAGCTCCTCCTCGTTGTCACAGAAACCGCTGCCCAAACCGCCCAAGGCATAAGCCGCACGGATTATAACAGGATAGCCCAAATCAGCCGCAGCCTTACGAGCCTGCTCAATGTTTTCGCAAGCCTCGCTCTTGATGGTCTTAACATCGATTTCATTCAAACGTTCTACAAACAACTCGCGGTCTTCTGTATCCATAATGGCCTGCACCGGTGTTCCTAAAACACGCACACCATACTTTTCAAGCACTCCGCTTTTATAAAGCTCGACACCGCAATTAAGTGCAGTCTGTCCTCCAAAAGACAGAAGAATTCCGTCTGGACGCTCCTTCTCTATCACACGTTCTACAAAATACGGCTGAACAGGAAGAAAGTATATCTGGTCTGCTACGCCTTCAGATGTCTGCACCGTAGCAATATTAGGATTAATGAGCACTGTCTCGATTCCTTCCTCCCTTAATGCCTTCAACGCCTGTGAACCCGAATAGTCAAATTCACCGGCCTCGCCTATCTTCAACGCTCCTGAACCGAGAAGCAACACTTTCTTTATATCGTTGTATTTCATTTCAAAAAATTTAGGAGTTTGCCTATTGATTATAACAAGAATTGCCTACCTCAACGCACTGACGAATTTGTCAAACATGAATTCCGTATCTACCGGCCCTGAACAAGCTTCAGGATGGAACTGGCTTGAAAACCAAGGATTGGACTTATGCCGTATTCCCTCATTGCTTCCATCATTCATATTGACGAACAACTCTTCCCAATCATGGCCAAGTGTAGAACTGTCAACTGCATAACCATGATTTTGACTGGTCACATAACAATGTTCTGTTCCAACAAGGCGCACAGGTTGGTTATGTGAGCGATGACCGTATTTCAATTTATAAATCTTTGCACCGCCGGCCTTTGCCAACAACTGATTGCCCATACAAATACCACAAATAGGCTTGGCAGATATGCTCATCTGCTTACGTATTATATTAACCGCATCCTCGCACATGTCAGGGTCACCCGGCCCATTGGCAAGAAACAATCCGTCAAAATCCATATTTGTATAATCATAATTCCAAGGTACACGTATGACTTCGACACCGCGACCAACAAGACACCTTATTATGTTATTCTTCACACCACAATCAACAAGCACGACTTTCTTTCCAACACCTTCATTGTAACGTATTATCTGCTTGCAACTAACTTGGTCGACAAAATTTACACCCTCATAATCAGCCGTTGGAACGTTATCCGGTTCGTCGTCAAACAGTATCTTCCCCATCATCACACCATGTTCACGCAAAACTTTTGTCAGCTCACGCGTATCGATGCCGGTAATTCCCGGCACATGCTCACGCTTCAACCAATCAGCCAAACTTTCAACGGCATTCCAATGACTATATTGCTCACTGTAATCTGCCACAATTATCGCAGACGCATATATTCTGTCGCTTTCCATGAATGTAGCTATACCGTCAGTCCCAAAAGTAAAGGGCGGCACACCGTAATTGCCGACAAGAGGATAAGTCAATACCATCAGCTGTCCGGCATACGAAGGGTCGGTAAGACTTTCCGGATAACCCATCATTGCAGTATTGAAAACGACTTCACCTGCTACAGGACTGTCATATCCGAATGATTTTCCATGAAACTTAGTTCCATCTTCAAGTATTAATGTCACATTTTTCATTTTTTGTCGCGCATTTTTGAATGTGTATTATTGCAAGCCAAAAGAAAGCCTAAGATGGCACAAATCTTGCCATAGGCCAATTTATTACTAAAATTTCTGTTCGAACTGATATACATTCTCAACGTAATTTATAAACGCCTGATTGACAAGTTTTACTCCGCCAGGCGTTGGATAATTACCTGTAAAATACCAATCACCTTTATGATTTGGTATAGCTTCATGCAAGCCTTCAATTGACTGGTAGACAAGCTCTACAGGAGTCGACATTCCTTTTGGACGAAGCATGTCTATAATTTTCTTATTTATCTCATCAACGGTAAAAGGCTTGTATATATCACGGACACAATTCCTCATTTCAGCCTTTGGCTTCTTAAGCTCTTCTTTACATTTATTATAAGTATCTTCAATAAGCTGATACTTTCCATGTTCTTTTAACAGCTCAATCGTGGCACGAAATACACAAAATTCTTCCAAACTTGGCATATCTATTCCATAATAGTCTGGATAACGTATCTGCGGAGAACTGCTTACAATTACAATTTTTTTCGGATGCAAGCGGTCTAGTATCTTCAAAATACTTTCCTTTAGTGTAGTTCCACGTACAATGCTATCATCGATTATAACAAGATTATCCTTATACGGCTCAAGCGATTCATATGTCACGTCATAAACATGGGAAGCCAAATCATTACGGGAGGCGCCTTCCGTAATGAACGTACGCAACTTGATGTCTTTCCATGCAACCTTTTCGCTTCTTACATATTGATGTAAAAGCATAGTAAGCTCCTCATATGAGGGCTTATGATCCATATTCAATATCGACTTTATCTTCTGTTCGTTGATATACCGTTTGAAACCGCCCAACATTCCATAAAACGCAACCTCTGCGGTATTTGGAATAAATGAAAAAACAGTATGCTCCGTATCGTAATCAACAGCTCGAAGTATAGAATCCGTCAACTGTTCACCAAGTTTTTTACGTTCTTTATAAATATCCCTGTCTGAACCACGGCTGAAATATATGCGTTCAAAAGAACATTTACAGTCACCTCTTTGTTCAAGTATACGTTCTACCGTGGTTTCACAATTCTTGTTTACTATCAATGCACACCCCGGTTCAAGTTCATTTACATCGTCACACTCCAAGTCGAACGTTGTCTGCAACACTGGCCGTTCGCTGGCAACTACGACCATTTCATCATTCTTATACCAAAAAGCGGGACGTATACCCCAAGGGTCTCGCATCGAAAACATCTCACCGCTTCCTGTTATACCACACATTACGTAACCTCCGTCAAAATCCGCCATGGTGGATTTCAACACGTTACTCATTTTTATGTTGTCCTCAATATAATGCGTTATCTCCTGATCTTTCAAGCCTTTTTTTCTACCTTCAACAAAATTACGTTCCACCTCACGGTCAAGCCTATGTCCCATGAGTTCCAAGGTTATGTAGCTATCACTGTATATTCTCGGCGACTGTCCCTGTTTTACGAGTTTGTCAAATATTTCGTCTATGTTTGTCATATTGAAATTACCACACAGACACAAGTTCTTCGCCCTCCAATTATTCCTACGCAAAAACGGATGAACATACGAAAGCCCACTTTTGCCTGTTGTAGAATAACGGAGATGACCCATATACAACTCACCGGCAAATGGTAATTCCCTCTTGGCGAAATCTGTATCAGCCAGCTGTTTGGGAGTCAAATCCTTAAAGTTCTTTTGCACATTACCAAAAATTTCTGTAATTGCATTAGAACCTTCGGCCCGTTCCCTGAACATATATTCTGAACCTGGAAGCGCATCAAGATTGACACATGCCATACCAGCACCTTCCTGTCCTCTATTGTGCTGTTTTTCCATCATGAGATAAAGCTTGTTCAACCCGAACATCCAAGTTCCATACTTTTGCTGATAATATTCCAATGGCTTAAGCAACCTCACCATTGCAATTCCGCATTCATGCTTTAATGCTTCCATTTATACCGATAAATAGTTAAAATCACATTTTAATTCAATTCTTGCAAATCACTCAACTGTTACAGACTTTGCCAAATTTCTGGGCTGATCCACATCCTTGCCCTTGCATACAGCAATATGATAAGCCAGCAACTGTAAAGGGATTGTTGCCAACAACGGTTCAAGGCACTCATGGGTATCCGGCAATTCTATAACTTCATCTACGATCTTTCTTATAGTCTCATCTCCTTTTGTCACCAAAGCTATTACCTTACCCTTGCGTGCCTTTATTTCCTGTATATTGCTTAAGACCTTATCATACATGGAATTACGTGTGGCTATTACGACAACAGGCATATCAGAATCTATCAATGCTATAGGACCATGCTTCATTTCTGCAGCCGGATAACCTTCCGCATGTATGTAACTTATCTCCTTCAGTTTCAATGCACCTTCCAATGCAACTGGATAATTATATCCGCGTCCAAGATACAAGAAGTTTCTTGCATAAGTGAAAATGCGGCTCAAAGAAGCTATCCTGTCATTAAGGGTAAGGGTTTCTTCCATCTTCTTCGGGATACGGCTCAATTCCTTAACTATATCATAATAAACCGCATCATCTACCGAACCTTTGGCTTTTGCCAATGCCAATGCTAACATGACAAGCACCGTAACTTGCCCTGTAAAAGCCTTAGTCGAGGCGACACCGATTTCCGGACCGACATGTATGTACGAACCCGTATCTGTTGCACGTGGGATACTCGCACCAATTACATTACAGATTCCGTATATGAAAGCCCCACTTTTTTTTGCCAGCTTCACAGCCGCCAACGTATCAGCCGTCTCTCCACTTTGAGATATGGCTATGACGACATCTTCAGGAGTAACAACAGGGTTTCTGTATCTAAATTCGCTTGCATACTCAACTTCTACAGGGATGCGGCAAAGATTTTCTATTATCTGCTTCCCTATAAGCCCCGCATGCCATGAAGTTCCACAACCAACAATTATAATCCTTTTTGCGGAAAGCAATTGTTTATTATAATCTATTACCGCACTCAAGGTTACGTTGGTCGCTTCCACGTTCACACGTCCACGCATACTGTTCGTAAGGCATTCCGGCTGCTCGAAAATTTCCTTAAGCATGAAATGAGGATAACCGCCTTTTTCTATCTGCCCCAAATCCAAGTCTATTGTCTGAACCCTTGGAGATAATTCACGGTTCAACACATTGACAACCTTAAGCTCTTCCTCCCTTTTCATTACGGCAATACTGCCGTCATCCAAGAATACGACCTTGTCTGTATACTCAACTATCGGACTGGCATCAGAAGCTAAAAAGAATTCCTCTTTTCCGACACCAATAACCAACGGACTTTGCCTACACGCTGCAATAATCTGATTAGGTTGTCTTTTGTCGAGCAATGCTACAGCATAAGCACCTATAACCCCATGCAATGCCAACTGTACAGATGTAAGCAGATCCAGTTTTTTCCTTGTCTGGATATATTCTATAAGCTGCACCAGCACTTCTGTATCTGTATCCGAACGGAAAGTTATACCTTTGGCTTGCAGCTTTTTCTTCAAATCTGCATAATTCTCGATTATTCCATTATGGATTATAGCGAGATTTTTAGACTCTGAATAATGTGGATGTGCGTTGACCGCCGAAGGTTCTCCATGTGTGGCCCATCGGGTATGTGCAATACCGACTGTTCCTGAAACATCTTTACCATGACAGAAGGCATCCAAATCGGCAACCTTGCCCTTCGCCTTATAAACATTCAAGCCGCCGCCGGCATTCAACAAGGCGACACCGGCGCTGTCATATCCACGATACTCCAACCGGCTAAGCCCTTTTAGAAGAACGGGATAGGCATCTCGACTTCCTATATAGCCAACAATACCACACATATACAGATATATACTTACTTTAAGACATTAACAACCAAAGATGCTACGGATGTCACCACGCTTAACACCGAGAACCATATTGTAACGCTTGAACCTATCGCCGAATTCTGCGCCTGCACTTTATTCGGTTCAACATAGACGTAGTCATTCTGTTGCAAATAATAATATGGTGAATTTACCAGATTTGCATCATTAAGGTTCAGGCGGTGAAACGTTTTTTGGCCGGTAGTATCTTCACGAACCAAGAGAACGTTCTCGCGCTTTCCATAAATAGTCAGATCGCCGGCTCTCGCCAAAGCTTCAATAATGCTTATCTTTTCCTGGTCTACCGAATATACCCCCGGCGATTTGACCTCACCACCTATTGCGACCTTGAAGCTTGCCATCTTCACCGTAACAATCGGGTTTTCAGTTTTTGCCATATACGGAAGTATCTTCTCACGTATACAATTTTCACACTCACGTTTTGTAAGTCCACCGACTTTTATCTGGCCTACTACCGGGAAATTTATAAATCCCTGGTTGTCTACAAGATAAGTCTGCAACGAACCTGCCCCCGAATACAATGCACCTGTAGCGTTAAGGGTGTTTGAAACTGACAAGTTGAATGGCATTGCCACTTTGGGGTCTGTCGTACTTACTGTAATCGTCAATAAGTCTTTCGGCATTATCTTTGCGTCAAAAAGTCCTTTTGAAGCCGCCGTGTTTACGGTGTCGGCATTCTGGAAATACGCAATGTGCTTGCTACTACCACACCCCACAATAAACAGGCTAAAAGCAGCAAACAATACCAAGTTTAGTATTTTCTTCATAAATGTTAGTGTTGTTATGAAAACGTAAAACTTTGCAAAAATAGTTCTATTTTCCGAGACTTACAAATATTTCACTACTAATACATAAAAAAACCTCTCTTGCTATACCAATAAAGCAAGAGAGGCTCTAACAAATCCTTATACATTAAAACTTAAAATAATTTTTCGCATTGTAATAACTGATGTCTTCAACCATCCTATACAATGCTTCCTTGTCATCCGGCAACAAGCCTTTCTCTACATCATTACCCAACAAATTGCAAAGCAAACGGCGGAAATACTCATGACGCGGATAAGACAGGAACGAACGGCTGTCGGTCAGCATGCCAACGAAACGGCTTAACAAGCCGAGAACCGACAGAGCGTTCATCTGCCTTGTCATTCCATCGAGCTGATCGTTAAACCACCAGCCACTGCCGAACTGTATCTTGCCGGGGCAAGAACCGTCTTGGAAATTGCCCAACATGGTAGCTATTACCTCATTAGCGCACGGATTCAACGTATATAATATGGTACGCGTTAGCTTTCCTTCCGCATTCAGATGGTCAAGGAAATGGCTCATGGCCTTAGCCGTGTTAAATTCGCCGATAGAATCAAATCCCGTATCAGGACCGAGCTTCTTGTACATAATGCTGTTATTGTCACGTATCGCGCCATAATGGTACTGCTGTGTCCAATCACTGTCGTAATCCATTTCCGCAAATACGGTCAACATGCAATGCTTGAACTGACGGATTTCAAGTTCTGAAAGATCTTGTCCACGCATAGCCTTTTCGAAAATTGTCTCTACCTGACTGTCGGTATAAGGCTCATCGTAAAACTCCTCTATGCCATGATCTGACAAACGGCATCCGTTCTCATTGAAGAAGTCATGACGCTTCTGCAAAGCATCAACCAAATCCTGGAACTTGGATATTGTAACTCCGGCCACTTCACCAAGCTTCGTGACATATTCTGCAAAATTCTTTGCATTGTCAACAGCCATGGCCTTGTCAGGACGCCATGCCGGTATCATCTTTATTTCAAAACCGCTTTCACGAGTCTGCTTATGATACCGCAAGTCGTCAATCGGGTCGTCGGTTGTACATACACATTCAACGTTGTAACGACGCATAAATCCACGTGCGGTATATTCCGGCTGCTGTAGTTTTTCATTGCATTCGTCATATATCTCGCGAGCCGTCTTCGGACTCAGCAGTTTGTCAATACCGAAAGCGGTCTTCAATTCGAGATGAGTCCAATGATAAAGAGGATTGCGGAACGTATAAGGCACAGTTTCCGCCCACTTCTCAAATTTTTCCCAGTCGCTGGTTTCCGTGCCGGTGCAATACTTTTCATCCACTCCATTTGTGCGCATGGCACGCCATTTATAGTGGTCTCCACCCAGCCAAAGCTCTGTAATACTTTTGAACTTGTGGTCATTAGCGACCATTTCAGGAATAAGATGACAATGGTAATCAATGATTGGCATTTTCGCCGCATGATTATGAAATAGATCCTGTGCAGTAGCTGTTTCCAACAGGAAGTTTTCATCCATAAATTTTTTCATGTCTTTGTTTTTCTTTAAAATAGTTAATCAAATTGTAGTTCATTCTTTTTATTTATGCAAATATACAGCATTTTTTTTGATTTCATATTAATTTAAGCTATATTTGCACAAATAAAAAATGTAAATATGGGCGCTTTCGTCAATTCCACGTCTGCAAAACATAAAAACAACCGTGTTCTGTTGATTTATACAGGCGGAACTATCGGTATGGGCAAAAATCCTGTCACAGGTGTGCTTGAACCTCTTGACATGAACCATCTGGTATGTTGCCTTCCTGAACTGGAAATGATAAAGACAGGCATAGACACTTATCAATTTACACAACCCATCGACTCAAGCGACATGTCGCCAAGACTATGGTCGCAAGTTGTACGAATCGTGGCGGAACGATATGACATGTATGACGGCTTCGTCATACTTCACGGTACTGACACAATGGCGTACACGGCCTCCGCATTGTCGTTCATGCTTGAAAATCTCACAAAGCCTGTAATCCTTACCGGAAGCCAGTTGCCAATCAACCAACTGCGTACAGACGGCAAGGAGAATCTTATTACAAGCATCGAGATAGCCTCTGCCGTCCATGATGACGGCACTGCCATCGTCCCGGAAGTGTGCATCTATTTCAGCGGCAAGCTGTTAAGAGGCAACAGGGCGACAAAAACAAACGCCGACGGTTTCAACGCTTTCGAATCATTCAACTTTCCGCATCTTGCCGAAGCCGGAGTAAACATTGTATATAATGAGGAATATATACTTAAGCCTGATTTCAACAAGCCAATGATTCCACATACGGCAATAGACCCGAATGTGGTCGTTTTCTCCTTATTCCCCGGCTTGCAGGAAAACATAATCCGCCATGTGCTTGACGCACCAGAACTTCGTTCCATTGTAATGCGCAGCTTCGGTAGCGGCAATGCGCCCAAGAAAACATGGCTTACGCGGATTTTGCAACAGGCAAGCCGCCGTGGCGTAACAATAGTAAACATAAGCCAATGCCTCGCCGGAACGGTTGAAATGAACCGTTACGACACAGGCTACCGTCTTAAAAGCACCGGCGTCATAAGCGGATATGACAGCACTGTGGAATGCGCCGTCACAAAGTTAATGTGCCTGCAAGGCAACTATACAGACAATAAAATAGTAAGAAACTTCATGAGCCGCCCTATCTGCGGTGAGATAACGATTTGATTAAAAAAGTACAATTAACTTGCACCCGTCCAATTAAATACTTATCTTTGCAGATAGTTTATTAAACGAAATCATCAAAATAATCATTTTTAGAGTTATAATATTATGGAATTAAAAGGAACAAAAACTGAAAAGAACCTGCAAGAGGCTTTTGCAGGCGAATCACAGGCACGCAACAAGTACACTTACTTTGCTTCAAAGGCAAGGAAAGAGGGTTACGAACAGATAGCTGACATCTTTGAAGAAACCGCACGCAACGAGAAAGAACACGCTAAACTGTGGTTCAAGTATCTCGAGGGCGGCGACATAAAGGACACCGCAAGCAATCTTGAAGCAGCTGCAGCTGGCGAAAACTATGAGTGGACTGACATGTACGACCGCATGGCTAAGGAAGCTGACGAAGAAGGATTCAAGGAAATCGCAGCCAAGTTCCGCATGGTAGCAGCCATCGAGAAGGCTCATGAGGAGCGTTACCGCAAGCTTCTTGGCAACGTACAAGAGGAAAAAGTGTTCTCTAAGGACGGTGATGCCATCTGGCAGTGCGCTAACTGTGGCCACATCGTTATCGGCAAGAAAGCTCCTAAGATGTGCCCCGTTTGCAACCATCCGCAGAGCTTCTTCCAGATTAAGGCTGAAAACTATTAATCAATAAAGACACAGACGGCGATACGCCAGTGTACAAAAAAATGCGGCATAACATAAGGTCGGGCCGCATTTTTATAAGCAAACTCTCGTATTCTGAATGCATTAACCTTATATCGAACCAACGATCACTCAATATTGACATCATTGATAAAAGCATGCTTATTGCATATGGTATACCGAACTGACGTTAATACACATATAATCACCTTTTACCTTCCAAAAGGCCGCAAATTGCACGCTAAAAGGCCGTGTTTTACGATGTAAAACACGGCCTTTTGCATGGCTGCACGTAACTGTTTGGCAGTCAACGGGTTATCTTTATGAAAACAATCTTGATGCTATTTTGCCGGTACGTAACAGCTCTT
>ERZ780076.12-NODE-12-length-103713-cov-7.532491_pt1 | contig 103713 bp, 82 predicted proteins | sample MGYA00511022_ERZ780076 | MGnify/ENA primary metagenome ERZ780076 (study PRJEB29588, sample SAMEA2148733) | human gut metagenome | biome: human gut; feature: human-associated habitat; material: faeces | place: Denmark | collected 2008/2010 ... | reverse complement strand
CCGCTTGTCATGACAATCTGCTGGCCGCGCGGCGACAGGAGAAAACGGATAAAGGGCTCCACCACGGCCGCGCGGTCGGCCGTGTAGTAATAATACAGCTCACGGATGATGGGGTAAACGTGGCGACGCCCCATGTCCATGTTAGGATAAACGAAATGCTTGCCGTCGTAAGAAACCTTTACCGCCCTTACGTTCTTGTTGACGTAGGCCATGCCGACGTAGCCTATCGCGCCCTTTGTCTGGCTTACCGACTGTATTACGGCTCCCGTTGCAGGCATTGACAGCACTCCGGCCATGTAGTTCTTCTCATGCAGCACGCTAGTCTTAAAGAACTCATACGTACCCGATGAAGTCTCGCGCGAGTACACTATGATTTTCATGTCAGGCCCGTACTTGCCCGTATAATAGTCCTTCACCTGCTTCCAGTTGGTTATTTTACCCCTGAATATCGCCTCAAGCTGCTCGCGTGTAAGGTGAGTTACGGGGTTCGACGGATGCACGATGACGGCCAACGCGTCGTATGCGACAACGGCCTCACGCAGCTGTTTTCCGCTTTTGCTCAACTTCACGCGCTCATTGAACTTGATTGAGCGCGACGACATGGCTATGTCAGTTGTGCCGTCGACGAGCGCGGAGATGCCTACGCCCGAACCTCCGCCGGTCACTGTCACGCGCGCCTGCGGATTTTCATTCATGTAAACTTCGGCCGCTTCCTGGGTAACCGGCAGCACTGTGTCACTGCCTTTTATCTTCTGCGCCGACGCACACACGGCAACCACAGACAAAAGCGACAATGTTGTAATCCTGATTAAATTCATATCTTTATACTTAAAATTTGTCGGACAATATACGGTAACCAACCGTTCACGGCGCGAAATAACACAAAAACGATTTCAAAAACATTACACAAGTGTTACGAAAAGGTTGCCTACAGGCATGCGTCAACCTTGTCACGCCTTTGTAACGTCCGTGTCACACGTTCGTCAAGACCAAGCCTTAACTTTGCATCGCAAACCAGTAAAACAACGTTATTAAAGATTATGAAAAAGTTTCTGGAAAAGATTGTTACGGGTGTGATAACATGCAGCGGCTTTTTAAGCAGCTTCATCATACTGCTTATAGTAATTTTCCTTTTCTCCGAGGGCTTTGGCTTGTTCTCGCAGAAAACCATTGAGGAAGGCTACAGTCTGTTGGTGAACAAGGAAAACCCCATAGACGAGCTTGACGCAAAACAGATAAAGGAGATTTTTGACGAAGATGTAACCAACTGGAAAGAAGTTGGAGGGCGCGATGAGGCCATCACATTGGTACGGTTTGACGATTTGCCAAAACTCTTCTCGCCGTCGCAACTTGGAGAGAACTATGAGCGTGCAGGCGTATGCATTGATTCTCTGGTAAACGCCGACAAGGGAATAATTGCCTTCGTGCCGTCATCGTTTGTCGAAAAAGAATTCAGCGGCAAACAGCTCCGCGACCATAAAATATCAATAAAAGAAGTTTTTACAGGTAAGGAGTGGTTCCCAACGGCAACGCCAGCTCCGCAATTCGGCTTTGTTCCGTTGGTTCTCGGCACTGTATGGGTTACGGTCTTCGCAATATTATTCGCCCTTCCGTTCGGCTTGGCGGTGTCCATATACATGTCAGAAGTGGCATCCGAGCGCATGCGCAAAGTGCTAAAGCCTGTCATAGAGCTGCTTAACGGCATACCGTCTGTTGTCTATGGTTTCTTCGGACTTATCGTGATAGTGCCTCTGTTGCAGGATGTCTTCGGCCTTCCTGTAGGCGAAAGCGGACTGGCAGGCGCATTAGTATTGGCTATCATGGCTTTGCCCACAATCATAACGGTAAGCCAGGACGCAATGATGAATTGCCCTCGCTCGCAACGTGAAGCAAGTCTTGCACTTGGAGCTACCAGGTGGCAGACCATTTATAAGGTAGTAATGCCCTACTCCGTTTCAGGTATAACATCGGCTGTGGTGCTCGGCATAGGCCGTGCTTTCGGCGAAACGATGGCCGTATTGATGGTAACAGGAAACGCTGCTGTAATACCTCTGTCGATAACCGACCCCCTGCGAACCATCCCGGCAACCATTGCAGCCGAACTGGGAGAGGCTCCTGCCGGAGGACCACACTACCAGTCACTGTTCCTCCTCGGCGTTGTCCTATTCTTCATAACGCTTATAATCAACTCAAGCGTTGAATACATATCCTCGAAAAACAAGCAGAGATAAAGACAGGCAGACATCCGCCAGTGCTCTACTCACAGCATGGCGGCATGCCTTTCACAACATAACAAGCGCAAATAAAAAACACATATCGAATATGCCAAACAACAGTAAGTCGTCTGAAACGCCTGATGAAAAGGTAATCAGAGTTCCGTTCTCCGACAAAAAAGGAACGGGCAACCAGTCAAACCACCGCCGGAAGATGCTTGCCGAAAAGTCGGCATTCGCCTTGTTCCGCTTATTGAGCGGCGTTATTGTGACAATACTGTTTGTCATACTTGCCTTCATAATCATAAAAGGGGCAGCCGTCATCAATTGGGACTTTATCACTACGCCTCCTGCCGACGGCATGAAAAGCGGCGGAATATGGCCCGCCATCGTCGGCACTTTTTACCTTATGGTGGGCAGTGCGCTCTTCGCTTTCCCCTTGGGGATAATGAGCGGCATCTACATGCACGAATATGCAAAGAGCGGAAAGCTTGTAAGATTCATACGAATGATGACCAACAATCTCGCGGGCATACCGTCAATAGTGTTCGGTCTTTTCGGAATGTCACTTTTTGTCAACTTCTTCGGCTTCGGTGACAGTATCCTTGCAGGCTCGCTAACGCTTGGACTTCTCGCCTTGCCTCTTGTAATCAGGACTACCGAAGAGGCTCTGAAGGCCATCCCCGACACATTCCGCGAAGGCAGTCTTGCACTTGGAGCGACCAAGCTCCAGACCATAAGGCGCGTAATCCTGCCTATGGCAATGCCTAATGTGATAACCGGACTTATCCTCGCACTTGGCCGAGTATCGGGAGAAACGGCGCCAATCCTGTTCACATGTGCCGCTTATTTCCTGCCACAGTTGCCAGAAAGCGTCTTCGACCAGTGCATGGCTCTGCCCTACCATCTTTACGTTTTGGCTACCAGTGGCACCGACATGGAACTGCAGATACCCATCGCTTACGGCACGGCTCTTGTCCTGATAGTAATCATACTCGTGGTAAACCTGCTGGCAAACGCGATGCGCAATTACTTCCAGAACAAGTTGAAGACAAACTGACACATTGTTCAACAAATAAAATACGCATTTCAAATTCTTAATTCTTCACACTTAATCCCCAATTAGAAAATGGCAGACATAAAGATACAAGCAAAAGACGTAAACTTCTATTACGGGCAGTTCCATGCCTTGAAGGGCATCACAATGGACATACAAAGCAACGAGGTAGTGGCCTTCATCGGCCCGTCCGGCTGCGGTAAATCCACATTCCTCCGGTTGTTCAACCGCATGAATGACCTTATACCTGGCGCACGTATGGAAGGCAGCATAACCATCGACGGACAGGACATCTACGCACGCTCCGTCAACGTTGACGAGCTGCGCAAGGATGTGGGCATGGTGTTCCAGCGCCCGAACCCATTTCCGAAAAGCATATATGAGAACGTTGCCTACGGCCTGCGCGTGAACGGAGTGAAAGACGAGAACTTTATCGCCGAACGGGTTGAGCGTTCGCTGCGCGGAGCGGCACTGTGGGACGAGGTAAAAGACAAGCTCAAGAAGTCGGCCTACGCCCTTTCTGGCGGCCAGCAGCAGCGTCTGTGCATAGCAAGGGCCATGGCCGTAAGCCCGTCGGTACTGCTGATGGACGAGCCTGCGTCAGCCCTTGACCCGATATCTACGGCTAAGGTGGAAGAACTTATACACGAACTGAAAAGCGAATACACAATAGTCATTGTCACCCACAACATGCAACAGGCGACACGCGTCAGCGACAAGACGGCCTTTTTCTACCTTGGAGAACTGATAGAGTTCGACCGTACCAACAAAATCTTCACCAACCCGAGCAAAGAACAGACACAAAACTATATTACGGGAAGGTTCGGATAAAAGTACATACAACATTAAACTCATAGAAACAAACAAGAAAAAGATATGGTTAAATTTGTTGAAGAAGAACTGAACGCCGTCCGCGACGAAGTACTCCAGATGTGGGAACTTGTAAGCGGACAGATGAAAACCGTGACCGAAGCGCTGCTTACAGCCGACAAGGAGCGTGCATGGGAAGTAGTGGTAAGGGAGAAAAAGGTGAACGCAAGCGAACTTAAGCTTGACTGCGACATAGAAGATTTCCTCGTACTGTACAACCCCGTAGCGGTGGACATGCGCTTTATCGTGGCAATGCTCAAAGTCAATACCGACCTTGAACGCATCGGCGACTTTGCCGAGAACATCGCGCGTTTCATCATCAGGCAGGAAGGCGAGCCTATAGACAGCGGCCTTGTGGAGGCCACACGCCTGAAAGAGATGTGCGAAGCGGTAATAGACATGATGGACACGGCATACGCCGCACTCGAAGGCAACGACATTTCACTCGCCAACAGCATTTTCGACAAGGACAACCTTGTTGACGAAATCAACGCGGCCAGCACTGCGGCATTGGCCGATTATATATCGAAGAACCCGGAAAAAGCTGCGTTCTGCCTTGATTTCAAAGGCGTATTCCTGCGCCTTGAACGTGCAGGCGACCACATAACAAACCTTGCAGAGGAAATAATCTTCTACATCGATGCCGTTGTATTAAAGCATTCCGAGCATAAGGGAGCTACCAACCAAGCCCTGACACGCAAGATGCAGGAGGGGCAGGAATAATATCCGCCAATGCAAAAGGCCACCTTTTGGTATTCAAAAGGCGGTCTTTTACTTTCCAAAAGGCCATGTTTCGCGTTGCAAAACACGGCCTTTTGCAACACAAGACACATTCAGCTGATTTACAACCGGTTACAATGGGTTCCAGACTAAACATGCACAACCGTTACAAACAAGAAGGCGGCGCGCCGTTACCCGACGCGCCGCCCCTTGCATGCAGAGTGCATTACCTTACCTGCCAAAACCCTTGGCTTGAATGGTACGCACTTCTGAATAACATGATTTCTTGTAACTGTCCTTACAGCTTGCCGACACCCGGAGGAAAAGCTTTTGGTCGAACTCTATCTTCGCCTTAGACTTCAGCTCAATTTCCTGCCCCTCCATATCGTTGGTTATATTGATGGTATTGTCAGTATAACGGCCGTCGGCCTGGCATGTGACGGTAGTTCCTATTATCAACTGCGCAAACTCAACGTCAGGCATATCAAAGCCGTCTTTTTTGTTACGCGTGAATTTGAACGTTGCGTGCAGGAAGCCGTCCTCGTCCTGCCAAGGCTCCTTCACCCAGTCAATAGTAAGGTAAGGGGTGACTGTAAACTCAACGTGGGCCGTCTTGCCGTCCTTCAGCACCACGGTTTTCCTCTGTTCCTCCTCGCACGGATAGCCGCAAGTCTCGTAAGGCCACATCTCATACGTGCCGGCGAAGAGCCTGGTGTTGCGGAACGAACCGTCCATCATCATGTTGAGATCCTGCTCCGTTACTACGACATCAGGGTCACCGTTGGCATAACTTATCTCCTTGATGCGGATTTTCATGTTGCCTTGTCCCTGGGCTGTCTGCAAAGGGTTGCCAAGATGGTCGTACACCTGCCCCTCTACGGCTGCACCGGGCATGTCGTAGTTGTCTATCTCACACGAAGTGAAGCAAAGTGCCGTCAATGACAGCAGTAGTATGCTCAATGTCTTTTTCATTGCAATTCTTTTTATATTAATATCTGTTGTTTTGCTCTAACAGCGGATTGACAGTGCGTTCAGCATCGGGTATCTTCTCGTAATAATACTTGTTGTCGAAGTTGTGCTCACCACCATAACTGTCTGAAACACGCGTGTCAAAGATGTATTTGCCGTGCGGTATCGGTGCTCCGCTTCCATCCTGTGTGACGGTTGCCGTAGTCATGAAAAGATACGGAGCCAACATGCGCCAACGGAACTGGTGCATCTGCAGGTCGGCCGTGAACCATCTGCGTATGTCCCAGTACAGTTTGTGCTCCACCGCAAGTTCCTTGTAACGTTCCACACGGACAATCTTCAGGCCCTTCGTCGGCGCCCACACCCATGACTGGCGGCCAAGGCCAATGCCATTAACCGGTTCGGTCTTGTCGGCAAGCTGCGACTTGTCGTCAAGCAGCTCCGCTCCCGCACGGTCTCGGATGGCATTGATACACTCGAAAGCATCCTGCAGCAAGTCTATACCGTCATATGTAGACACGCCGTTCTGCGCCAGCTCAACGGCGGCCTCCGCACGTGAAAGCAGTATCTCGGCATAACGTATGTCAATCCAAGGCTGCGTGCTGCGGTGCAGTTCTCCACCCTCAAGGTCGCGTTGCAGCCACTTGACACCGTAAATGCCCGTCGTACACATGTTTGAAGCGTTGGTTGCAGGGCCGTCGGCGCCACAGATTGGTATGCCGGTATCTTCATACTCCTCACCGTCATTCGGTCTCTGGGTGGTACGCACGGCCACGGTCTGCCCGTCAACCTGGAAAGACGCGCAGATGTTATCCCAGCCGGTCGTTGTCTTGCCGTCGTCAGGTATGAGCTTCTTGATTTTTTTATCAGGTGAAGAAGTTATGAGACCTGCGCGCATGTCAAGCTCATAACCACCCTTGTAGGTGTCTCCGGGAATCATGATGCTGGCCTTAAGGCGCGGTTCGGCATTGTCGAACAGTGCATGCGCACTCTCGTAAACAATGTAATTGCCTTCATCATCGGTGGTCTTAAGGAAACCTGTTGCCGGGTCTATGGGCAGTCCGTCAAACAGCTCCACCCAGTCCAACGGCACAAAGTAACGTCCTCCGTAGCTGTAACCAACCATGCGCTCTGGAGCCATCAGTTTGTCCCAGCTATGCACATAGTTGGTAATGTCATACTCACGGATGAACACAGACTCTTCTGACGAAGCCGCATTGTCAAACACTTCATAGAAAGCCTGACGCTTGTCCGAGCCTGTATGCAGGGCATATCCGCCCTTTTCCACCTCAAGTGTGGCGGCAAACGCCTGTTGGAAATAGTCGTTGGCACGTTCCTCCGGGAGGCCGGTAAGCATTGTGCCGGTCTGCCCAGTATAGTTGTAAGCCTGCCCATAACGGGCCACAGAACCGGCATACAACGCCACACGAGCCTTCACTGCCGCCGCCACAAACTTGTTGGCACGCCCGTTGACCTTATCCGCGCTCATGTGCTGCATGGCATAATCCAAGTCTTCAAGAATGAAGTCAACGCATTCTTCATGACTGTTTCTGGCCACATACAGCTGCGACACATCGTCGGCCATTGGCTGCGGTTCCTTCACTATAGGCACGCCGCCATACCTTTTCACCAGCGCGTAATAGGTGTAAGCACGTATGAAGCGCGCTTCGCCTATCCACTCCTCGTATCCGGCAAGGTCTGAATGGTTGGGCAAATCCTGTATAAGGGCATTCGCCTGACGTATTATCTGGTAAGCATCTTTCCAATATCCCTTGTCGCCATACACACAGCTGTTGCCGCATACGTTGTTGGCATATTCGCCTGTTGAGCCAAGAGTGGTTTTTTCCGAAAGCCAATCGAAAAATCCGCCACGGCCTCCGTCGTCGCCCATATTAAAGTCTTCCATGGGCAAACGATTGTAGAGACCGGCCATATACGCCGTGATTCCCCCTTCATTGTATATGTCATCGTTGGTCAGAATGTTCTTGGGCGGTATGTCCAAGTCAACACAACCAGTAAGCGCAACGGCTACAGCCGCGCATGCCATAATATCTTTAAATGTCTTCATGTTGACGTTCCTCCTTAGAATGATATGTTTACACCAAAATTATAAGTCTTGTTCAGCGGGTACATATAGCCATACAGCTGTGTCGGACGCTCCGGGTCAACACCCCTTACGCCGGTAATGGTGAACAAGTTGTAAGCGTTGAAGTACACGCGAAGCCTGTCAATGTATATCGACTTTGTCCATTTCCTCGGGAAAGTATATCCGATTTCCAGTGACTTCAGACGCAGATAATCACCTTTCTGTATCATGAACTCGGAGTTGGCGTCAGGCGTTGACTTCTCGCCTCCAAAGGCATAATATCCTCTAATCCACTCACATGACGGGTCGTAAGGGTTCTGATGCGGATCAACAGGATGCCAACGATCCAGAAACATATCCAACGCATTGCCGTCAAATGCCAGCGGAGCCGACAATTGTTCGCCGTATGCGATGTAAGACATTGCAGCTCCTTGGAACAGCATGTTCAAGTCAATGCCTTTCCACTCGGCACCGATTGTCAGTCCGAAGTTGAGCAACGGCTTGTTCTTCCTGTCCTGCCATGCACTTCCCGGGTCTGTCGTGGTTGCGATTGGATGCCTATCCATTTCGTCGATTGTGCCGTCTCCGTTCCAGTCTTCATAAATATAGTCACCCGGCAGCGTACCACTGTTCGAGTAAACCGAATTGGCTATCTGCTCGTAATTTGTATAACGGCCGGCTGCTCCCCATCCGAACCAAATGTCGTTATAACGGTTCAGATTGCGGTTACGCCAGTAGTCATAAGAATTGCCGGCAGGATTAGTCTCATAGTAACGCGTCATGCTGCGGGTAAGTGACAGCTGTCCGCTTACGTTGTAACTGAAATCTCCAATCTTGTTGCGGTGACGCAACTCAATCTCGATACCTTTCGTGCGGTCACTATTAAGGTTTTCCTGCGGCATTGTAGAGCCGAACGTACCCGGCAGAGATATGAGGCGGTCAGCCAAAAGGCCGTCACGATCACGCTGGAATATCTCGAACGTAACGCCAAGCAGCCCTTTCCAGAAATCTGCGTCCAAACCGATATTTAGCGTCTTCACCGTGTACCATGTGATATTGGGATTTGCAACGGCACGGAAACCGAGGGCGTTGATATATTGGCCGCCAAACATGTAGCCTGTCGGATAGTTGTTGTACGCGCCGCCTGATGTGTTCGGATAGTTATAGCCTGAAAGGAACTGGTAGGCCGCCGCACCGTCATCACCCATCTTTCCATATGACACACGCAACTTAAGATTGTCTATAAAATCAACGTTTTCCTTGACAAACGGTTCTTCGGAGATACGCCATCCGATAGAACCTCCGGGGAAAAAGCCCCACCGGCTGTGCGCTGGAAATTTAGACGAGCCGTCATACCTGAACGAAAACTCGGCCAGATAACGGCCTTTATAATCGTAGTTGAAACGGCCTACGATACCCTGCGATGCGTTTTCCGGCATGCCATCGGCATTCGCACTGCCGATTTGTTCGCTGCTGTCTCCTGCAAACAGATACGGAATAGGGATTGAAAAGTTGCGCTGGGCGTAGAAGTTATCACCAACATTATGCGCTTCTTCATACAGCAACAAGCCGGATACATGATGATCACCAAACGTGTTTTCATAACTTACCGATGCCTGCCACAATGTGCTCCAGCTATTGTTGTAGTTACGGCGCAGGTTGGTCGGGCCTCTGCGCGATGTCTCGGCATAAGAGTCACCGGCCTCGTTGTAAGTATACATTTTGTACTCCTTGTTCCAAAATGTTTCATCCGTGATTGACGTGTCATAACTGAACAGTCCTTTAACCTTCAGCCCCTTAACCCATGGTATGACGTATTCCGCCTCGAATGTAGAGGTGAAAAACTTGTTGGCCCTTTTCTTGTAACCGGTTATATCCGGGTCAATCAGGGCAAGAGGGTTGTCGTCCGCACTCTGCGGCTTTTGCAAATACAGAGGATTGTTGTTGGCGTACAAGGGGTCGTCTGGCGCCGAACGCCACAAGTTCTTAAACACCTCCCATGAGTCTGTGGAGTTGCCTTTGCGGTCGTCAAGCACCCCTGACAACTTCACTCCTACGGTCAAGCCCTTTGCCAGATTCATGTTGATGTTGGCACGCAGGTTGTAACGGCTGTAATCAAGGGCGTTTTTCTTGAAAAAGCCCTCTTGATCCATATAACTGAAGTTGAAATAATAATCCACTTTCTCGTTTCCTCCACTTACCGACACGCTATGAGACTGCTGCGGAGCAGTATTCCTCATCACAGCGTCATACCAGTCGGTTGATTTACGCGCACCGCTAAGGAACTCATCAATGGTCTCCTGCGGATATTTCCAACTTGGATTTACGGCATCGCGCATCTGTTCGTCGTTGAACAAAGTCATACGCCCTACGGCGTCAACAGGCTTCAATATGTCGGCAGGACGCTGGAAACCTACATACATATTATAGTCAACCTTAACCTTGTCTTTCTGCCCACGCTTAGTCGTAATAAGCACAACCCCATTGGCGGCACGTACTCCGTAAATCGCTGCCGAGGCATCTTTCAATACGGAAATCGACTCGATTTCGTTTGGATCCATCCGCTCCATGTTGCCACGAGGCACACCATCGACAACGATAAGCGGCGAACCGAAACCACGGATGTCAAACTCGTTGTTGAACTCGCCTGGCTCTGAAGTCTTCTGGATTACGCGCACGCCGGGCACTTTGCCTGTAAGCATGTTCTGCACGTTCTGGTTCTTCGTCGTCTCAAGCTGTTCGCTTGTTACTGAAGACACGGCTCCTGTAAGGTTCACCTTCTTCTGTGTACCGTATCCTACTACTACCACCTCGTTCAATTTGCCTATGTCTTCCTTCATCACTATACGGTAAGAAGGCTTGCCCGTAACCTTGAACTTTGATTTTACATAACCTATATAGGTCACTTCAAGTGTAGCGCCTTCAGGCGCATCCAATGAAAACGCGCCGTTAACGTCGGTCACAGCTCCCGTCTTGCCGTCTCCCGCAAACATGACGCTTGCTCCGATGACAGGTTCTCCGGCCTCGTCAACAACCACGCCCTTTACCGGCATATTCTGTGAATGCGCCGGTAAAACGGCAAAAAACAACATTACAGCCATAGCAATGAGCCACCGCGTACTGTGTTCTGTCCTGATTTTCTTTTTTCTCATGGCATAATTTATTAACTAATTGATTAAAAACATTCCCTTAACCGTGCGATAACATGCAGGCTCACCAATAAGCCATGCAGCACAATTCACACCAATGATTGACATTTATATGCCTATCTTCACATCAACTTGTATCCATTGACATAATTTTTATTACGCAATCAATGTTCTCAACCATTAGACAAGCAAGATTTTGCAGACCTTACAACTTCATAAACCAGTTAACAATTATTGTGCAAAGTTAACGGGGAGGGGATAAAAATCAATTAAAAAAATAATAAATGTTTACTTAAAAAGCAATTAATTCGCCATTTCTTCATGATACCCATGCAAACAGTACAAGTTTCATTACAACGATGTCCGCGGCAAGCAATACAATCGCCTGTAAAACAAAAGATAAACTGCCATTGTGCGAAAGGCGACCTTTTAGCGTTCAAAAGGCGGCTGATTACAACGCAAAAGGCCGTGTTTTGCGAGGTAAAACACGGCCTTTTGCAGCACTACAGCCAACTATTTGAAAACCAGCATGTTATATCATTACGTACAAAAGCCGTTAAAACGGCGCATTTGGACTGCTTTTGCGCGTCGCTTCAACGGCATTTGCAACGGCTTTCCGCCGCTGCAACGCCGGGCGTTCAATTCTTTATTATGCCTGTATCGCCGCCACGCTTAACGGCATTGCGGTTCACCGACTTGTGTTCCCGCCCCTTGGAGAGGCGCCATGTCAAGCTAAGTGTGAGCATGTTGCCCAAGTCACCGCTATACATGCGCATGGTTTTATGCACGTAACGGTTAAGCAACTCGGCATCGTTCATCTTCACACGGTTTTGGAAACAGTGCTGCCAAAAGAGCGAAACGTTGAAGTCGCCCAGCCGATATGATGCCGTAAGATAATAGACTGTGGCCTGCCGGTTCTTCGTTTCACCTTCAAGAAAGTTCCAACCGTTGTCAACATAAGCCGAAAGCGACAGCCTGCCAAGGTACGCGTCGGCACCTGCGCTCCAGTTGAATGCCGAGGAATGGTGGGTATAGTCGTCACCGAAATTGAAGCATCTGTACAGTCCGCCCATGAAGTTCAGCGACAGCTTGCCCGGCAACACGTCGTAACGCGTGTAATTGTTGACGTAAAACAGGTTTACGGCAGGCTGGTTTGTGCGCGTGAAAAGGAAATAAATGTCACCGTCGTCGGCTGTCATGCGCTCTATTTTCGGCATCGTGCAGTCGGGGCTTTTGCGGTATGCCGTCATTATCTGGGTGTATAGTGACGGCAGTTGCAGCGATGCCGTGATTGACTGTTCGATAACTTTGTTTGGCCGAAGAGCCGGGTTGCCTGCGGTAAACTCAAAGGCGTTGTTACGCACAATGGCGTCTCCGAGATAGGCAAGGCGCGGCGGCTTCTGCGTCATCGACACATTATAGCTAAGCCGGAAAGGACGCCACGGCGACCACGACAGCTGCAACTCGGGCCGCCACAGCCAGTAGTCGTTGCGCTGCGAGCCTTGGTGGTAATGGCGGTAGCTGACTCCCGTGCCGACGGTGTACGACAGGTTGGCAAGCCGTCCTTTTATTTGCGCGAACATATAAACGCCCTGCGTGAGGATGGAATTATGCGCTTCGGTGTCTCCATGATAGTCAACGCCTGTAAAATTGTAGTCGAATGCAGCACCGGCTGACAGCGTGAAAGGACGCAGGCTGTTCTCATACACAGCCTCCGCAAACAGCGTGCGCGCCTTGCTTGCAGAGGTATAGGCGTATGGCGAGCTGCCGCCGTAGGAATAATCATAGTCTGATGCGGTGTAACTGCCCGACGCATTGAACGTCAGGTTCTGCCTCTTAGTCAGGTTGTAGTTGAAGTACAGGTCGGCCAAGGCCGTCTTCGTGTCGTCAGCCGAGCGTATAGGCAGCCTTTCTTCAACGCCGCCCGACACTTCCGTGCGTGTTCTCGTGTTTCTCGGAATGCATGAAAACGTGCCTCCAACGGTAGCTTGCAGCGTGTAGCGCGACGTGTCGGCAAGTGTGTATTGCAGTTGCAGGTCGTGCGAAACCTGCCTTGTACGCCAGTCGTTGTCGGTGCGCCGCATGGTGAAAACAGAGTTGTCGGGCATCAGGTAGTCGGCGGTCTCCTCGTATTTCTGCTTTTTCATGTCAGAGAACCCGAACGAATAATTTATATCGAACTCGCTTTTTCCGCGGTTGAGCTTGGCAAACGCCTCTCCATTCGACCGCATCGAGGTGAGCGTCTGCATAAACTCCGCCCCTACAGTGTAGCCAAATTCCGGCTTTTCAGTAATGATGTTGATTACGTAATTGACGTCCATTCCGTACCTGGCACCGGGATTTTGCAAGAAGTCAACACGCCTGACAGACTTCGGGTCGAGCGATGTCAGATCATGCTTGTCGGCCACAATGTCGTTGATACGCACCTGAAGCTGCCCCATGTTGGGCGGCACGGAAATTGTTTTAGCCACCTCGTTCACCGTCACCAATGGCAACGCGAGACGCGAAAGCAGGCCGTAACCCGTTGTGGAAGCCTCTTTTTGTTCCTTGGTAGGCAGCAGGTGCAGGGTGTTGTCGCGGTTAACGACACGCTCGCCCTTAACCACAACTTCGTTCAACGACAGCGAATCGCTGACCGCCTTGCCGCCGTTCTCCTTGCCGTCAGTGGCCTGCGCCATGGCAAATAATGACGCAATAAAGTACAATGAAAATAAAAACAGTCTCTTCATCTTCGCTTTTTTCATGCAAAGGTAAGAGACTGTGGCTGATGAAAAGCGGTGTCAGCCCTGACAACTTGCTGACATTTGACTGACAATAAGATTTTAATTGAGGATTGAGAGTTTTGTTAATTGAGGATTGACAGTTGAGAATGGAGAATTATGATTACCATTGTTGATAAACGTTATGCGGTTTTCAATGGTAATCATAATTCTCCATTCTCAACTGTCAATCCTCAATTTATAAGCCCGTCCGCGTTCTGCCTCAATCCTGATGTTAGTGTCTTGTTCTACAACACGCTTCAATCTTCTGATTAAAGTGTAAAGAGTCTCGCTGGCATCAGGCTTACCCGGCCACAGCGCAGAGCATATTTCAGTCTTCGACAGCCTGTGTCCTTCGGCGCGGAAGAACATCCGCATAAGCTCGAACTGCATCGGAGTGAGACGCATCTCGTCGCCACCGACAGTATAAAAGGCATTGAGCGAACTGTCAAACCGTAACCCTCCGATACATTGAAAGTTTGCAATTACGGTTTGCTTGGCAGCACGCCTGCGCATATAAAACATCGAGAAAACGCCCCAAAGCATGGCCGCAAGAAGCAAACACACCGGCAAACGCTGGTCGGAAAGACTGAAAACAGTGGCAAAAGAGCAGTCGGCATTGCCTCGGAAAGCGACTTGCATGTCGGCATTATGCAACCCGTCTGGCCGTATTACAACCGTTTCACCGCTAACACCGGCGTTGTCTTTCCACGCAACAGCCTGCGTTTTACCCTGCGGCATCACTGCGAACGACACATAAGACCTGCCACGCAACTCCGGGATTGACAGGCTCTCGGTGAAAAGTTCGTCACGTATCAGCATTGCAACGACATCAGTTGACTGCGTCTGCAACTGCCTGCAAACACGTATTGTGTCCGCTGTGACCCACTCACTGCCCTTTTCCGCCAGCGCACGGACGAGCGCACGGTTAAGGTCTGACGCTATCCTGTCCTTCGCATCAATGTAATTGCCCGTGCCGGTAACTACCGACGACACGGCCAGCAACATGAAAATGATAATTGAAAAATATGCTTTCATATAATCACAACAGTTGTTTTGGTCGCACAAAGGTAAGCAAATTGAAAACAAAAAGCAAGCAAAACCGTTGTAAAATTGGCATAATAATAATCCCCGACGGCATTTGTTGCCGTCGGGGACGTGTATAATAAACTTGCTTTACAGTGCAAAAATCACTCTTCTACGGGTGCTTCTTCAGTCTTTGCAGGTTCTTCTGCAACAGGAGCTTCTGCCGGAGCAGTCTCTTCCTTAGCAGCTTCCTCTACATTTTCAGCGCCTTCTGCCACAACCTTTACAGGCACTTCTACGAGCACTTCCTTGTGGAAATGAACAGTAGCAACATAGTCGCCCACCTTCTTTGCGTCGTGCATGGTGACGATTTTACGGTCGATGTCGAAGCCCTTGGCCTGCAACTCGGCGGCAACTGTGGCAGCCGTAACAGCTCCGTAGGCAATACCGTTGGCACTGACCTTAACTGCAATGGTGAGGGCAACGTCCTTCAAAGCCTCTGCTTTCTTCTCAGCCTCTGCCTTGATAGCGGCAAGTTTGCGGGCCTGCTGACGCAAAGTCTCGGCGAGCTGCTTCTTTGCCGACTCCGAAGCGATTACACCTTTACCTGTAGGTATGAGGTAGTTGCGACCATAGCCGCTCTTAACATTAACTATATCGTTCTTGAATCCCAAGCCGATAATGTCTTCTTTCAGTATGATTTCCATCGTGTGTCCTCCTTAATTATTTCAACAAATCGGCTACATACGGGAGCAACGCTATCTGGCGTGCACGCTTTATTGCCTGTGCCACGCGGCGCTGATACTTCAAAGACGTTCCAGTGATGCGGCGAGGCAGGATTTTTCCCTGCTCGTTCAAGAACTTTTTAAGGAACTCTGGATCCTTATAGTCAATGTACTTGATGCCGCTCTTCTTGAAACGGCAGTATTTCTTCCTCTTCGTGTCAACTGAAGGAGGGGTCAAATATCTGATTTCTGATTCCTGTGCCATGATTAAGCCTCCTCTTTTTTAGCTAATTTGTTTCTTCTCTTCTCGGCGTACTGTACGGCGTACTTGTCGAGTTTCACTGTCATGAAGCGGATTACCTTCTCGTCACGACGGTAACCGGTCTCCAATGTCTTGATAACTTCAGGCTCAGCCTTGAACTCGAGCAGGCAGTAGAAACCTGTCGACTTCTTTTGGATAGCGTAAGCCATCTTCTTCAATCCCCAGGTCTCTTCGTTCAGGATTTCCGCCCCATTGTCGGTAAGCAGACCCTTGAATTTTGCGACCGTTTCCTTCATCTGTTCATCAGACAAAACGGGAGTCAAAATGAAAACGGTTTCGTATTGATTCATACTACTTAAATGATTAATTTGTTTATAATTTTGCAAAATGTGGTGCAAAGGTACACTTTTCCGATGACATAACGGTTATTTATAATGTGCAGGGGCATACTTTTTAACTTATTTTTGCCTTTCGTCGGTTTCAACCTGTTACATTTTATGCTTTTATAGCCATCGATATTGATTTTTCTCCTTACTTTTGCAGGCATAAAAGCGCATAAGTTATGAAAAAATACATACGTTTTTCCGGTCTGGCAGTGCTTTGCTTGGGTGCGTTGTCGCTGGTTATCGGCTACGCATTTGGCTGGACTGACAGCAACGCGTTCCTTCTCTCGGCAGCGGCATTGGTAATTTTGGGAGCCGTAGCTCACGTGTATTTACAAAAGAAAGAAAGCAAGTATTAAGCCGTGTGACAAACGCACGGTTTGCGATTTGCCGTCTTTTGCATTCCAAAAGGTAACATATTGCACTGCAAAAGGCCGTGTTTTAGCCCGTAAAACACGGCCTTTTGCAATGCGTTGAATATCAAGAAGTTATGGAAGCAACTGTAACATGTCCGTCACCCCTTCTCATTTATGGCTGTCGCCCATGTGCAGCACAAGCCTTCCACCTTTCATAATGTCATCATACATTATATATGTCTTATCATAAGGCTTGCCGTTAAGCTCGGCTGACTGTATGTAAATGTTTTCCGGCGAATTGTCTACAGTCTCGATAACAAAAGTCTTGCCCTTGGCTGTCATCGGGTCAAGACGGAATTCGATGCGGTCGAACACAGGGCTGGTGATTTCATAACGCATATCGCCCGGGCATATGGGATGTATGCCTGAAGCCGCCAATACATACCAGGCCGACATCTGCCCCACGTCTTCATTGCCCACAAGCCCGAGCACTCCGTCATGGTAAGCGTTGCGGCAGATGTCGCGCGTCCACTTCTGCGTCAGCCACGAAGCTCCCATACGGTTGGGAAGGAAAGGCACATGATGTACCGGCTCGTTGGCGTGGTTGTAATAATCATTCCAAAGATAGTCCTTCGGCGTATTCTCAAACATGGACTGCAAATCGGCCAACACCTTCTCACGGCCTCCCATCAGGTTAACCATACCGTCAACATCGTGTGGCACAAACCAGCCTTGTTGATATACGTTGCTCTCCATACATCCGTACCCCTCGGCCAGACGGCCCTTCTCCGACAGGGGCATGAAACGCCCTTCACCGTCACGCGGACGGAACCAGCCCCATTCGCTGTCGAACGTCGAGGCGTAAGACAACGCACGGCGGTCGAACTCCTTTTGGTCATCCGCCTTGCCGAGCCATTCAGCAAGCCGCGCCATGCACCAATCGGTATAGGCATATTCGAGCGTCAGCGACACGCCGTTGTTGCCGGTTGAATATCCCTGGGAATTGTTGCCGAAGCGGCGCGAAGTGTTAAAGGCATAACGGTAAGCCGTCTCCACGTCATAGCCGCGTATGCCTTTCGAGTAAGCATCACAAAGAACGGATATCGCAGGGTTACCTATCATGCAGCCTGAATAGGCGTTAAGCAGCTCCCATCGCTCAAGATACTCCTTTCCGCTCTGCCCTGCTATCTCGACAAGAGAATTGATCACGTCATTTACCAGCACAGGGTTTATGATGGTCTGCAATGGCATCTGGCTGCGGAACACGTCCCATCCGCTGAATATTGTGCGCTTGTTGAACTTCGATGTCTTGTGTACCTTGTTGTCTGCTCCCCAATACTCGCCGTTGACATCGCTGCAAACGCGCGGATCGAGCATGGTGTGATAGAGTGCGGTATAGAACACACGCTTCTCCTCTTCTGTGCCTCCACTTACGGAAATCTTTGCAAGCTGCCTGTCCCATAGCTTCGAACAAGTCTCACGCACACCGTCGAAATCCCATCCAGGCATCTCTTTCCGCAAGTTTTCTTCGGCATTCCGCAAGCTTGTAAACGATATTCCAGCCTTCAACAAGATTTGTTCACCAGCCCCGGTGTCGAAGTCTGCGTAGAAACCGATGTGCTTTCCTTCATAATGTGACACCCCGGGAATGACACGCGCGTTGCGGATAAGGTCGCGGTAGTCCTCGCTCTGTATGTCGTCCAGCTTTCGCTTGCGCCCTTCGGGAATGTCAGCCGACCATATGCCGTGCGACTTGAACGGCCTTGAAAACTCCGCATAGAAGTACACTGTGTAATCAGCCTGACCGCCGCCGTTGCCCCATCCGCCGCCTTCGGGCGTGCAACGCATCATGCCGCGTATGGCTTTACCGCCCACAACCTCGACGTTCTGAAGCACGGATGTGCCGCCAACGCGCCGTGCAAGGTCTATCTGAACATGTGCATCGCGGCTCTCAGGATAGGTGAAACGCAGCATTCCGCTATGCGGCAAGGCCGTAGCCTCGGCCCGGATACCGTAATCTGTAAGAAAGACAGAGTAATATCCAGCAGCGGCTTTTTCGCTTTTCTTGTCATAACGGGAACGATAGCCCTCATCAGGATTGTCGAGTGTGCCGGCAAAAGGTTTTACATTGCCCACCGTAGGCATGACCAGGAAATTGCCAAGGTCGCCATGCCATCCCACCCCCGACATCTGGGTGAAGGCAAAACCTTCGATTGACGTGTGCTCATAACTGTATCCGCAGCCGTTATCTCCTCCCGTTATCGTGTTAGGACTGACCTGAACCATGCCAAAGGGAGCCACCGCGCCGGGATAGGTCTTGCCCAGTCCATGATAAGCCTTGGCCGCCTTGGTATTGGTTGTTGCGCCAACAAAGGGGTTTACATATGAAGAAAGACGGTGTACGTCACCGGCATTCACGCCTATGACGCACACAATAAACAATGTGGACAGAATGTATCTATTCATTGAATGAAGCAGTAATGTCATACATAAACACGGCGTTGCACGGTCACTTGCCGTCAAAAACCCCTGTGGCACGATAATAACACTCAAGCATCTTGTTGAAGATGCGTTCACCTGCACCGACCTCTATCATACCGTTAGGCCCGTCATACGCACCGAAACCGCCGTATGCCGCCGAACGAATGTCTGGCACGTATGTAGGCCATGTGCCCCCGCTCCACGTGTAACCGAAGAAGAACGGCACGACGTTGTTGGCCTGCATCTCGCGTTTCCAGTCCAACTGGAACTTTATAAACGGCTCGCCCGGCATGGCGGCTATGGCTATGCGGTTGTTGATTGATATTGCCGAACAGCGTATATGGAACTTCAACGATTTATCATGCCTGCCGATGAAGTCAAGAGAATCAGTGCATACGCTTATGCTTGGCTTGTCATATGGATTGGGATAAATTTCCTTTGCGAGCTTGACCGCCTCTATCGAGAGCAGCTTTCCCATGCGTTCTATAAGGTCGTAGTTGCACGGACGGGGGTCGTCCGGGCTCTTGCGGCCACCGTCTTTGAACAAGGGAGCCTGGTTGCCGGCACCTCCCTGCACGAACAAGCAATTCACCTTACCGCCAAAAGCCTCCTCGGTGTACTTGGTGGCATAACCCACATAGTCGGCGGATATTTCAAAGTTGTTCCACACCACATCAGGATGGCAGGCATAGTTCATCACGAGCACGCGCGGATTACCCTGCATGTCTTCAAGTTTGATTACGCCTACGGAATTGTCGACAGGCCCGTGTGGTATGCGCTCAGGATTTACAGCGCGGTAATGGTCATCGCCAAGCCACGACTCACGGGCGCGCCCGTCGTCGCGGAGCACAAGCCTACAGAAGCTCAACTGAGGGAAACTGCGGTGGCCGCCGGATATGCGCGCCTCGAACATCGACGCGTCAGCAATGCGCATGGCTTCGTCAATGCGGTCTTCAAGCCACTCCTTTGGACCTTGCTGTGACGAATGCGTATGCTGCGGACAGAAATAAACCTCCTGCAAACGGTACTTGGAACGCAGGCGTGCCGCAAGCCTTTCATTTACATATCCGCCAAGGTCAAGGGCTATGAATGCAATGCGTGTGCCGCCGGCATCAAGCAGAAGCGTGCGCGCGTAAAGCGAGTCATGCACAGGATACTTGGGATTTGGCGGAGTGATGTTGACTTTGGCAGTTCCCGCCATAAGCGCATCGGCTGCGCGCAAATTTGTCACTGAAAAGACACCGGCCAGCAGGCACAGTGCAAAAAATCGCAAACAAATGGTTTTCATGGTTGTTGTTGATGGTTAATGTTTTTTCTTTCGACATGCAATTATAATGTTACGCGCTTAACGAAATTCTTAAATAAGAATTAAAACGGCGCATGCCGCAACTTTTTTAACAAAGAAACACCTTGCACACCATGCCCTGCGGCATTTCTTAACATATCATTGACGCTTTCTGGATGCCTTTGCAGCATGCGGCCTTACCGTTACCGACGGCTTCATTTACAGCCCATAGAAAGCAGGCTATCAATTTTCTTAACTTCTGAAGGGTTAAGATGTTTTTTCAAAAGAGGGCATCCTACATTTTGCATGATGCCTTTAGTTCTCATTTTAATACATAACCGTATGCCTCACTTGAATGCAAATGAAAAGTAAGCTATAATCCAATATCATCACGCATAACAGGGAACCGCCATTAAGGGAATGCCGGATGAACTTCAATATACGACCTTTTACATTTCCAAAGACCACATATTACACGCTAAAAGGCCGTCTTTTAGCGTGTAAAAGACGGCCTTTTACAATGCTCTGAATATCAATCAGTTATAAATGCAGTGCGAAACGCGCTTGAATTTAAGCTGAAACAAGTGTGTCTTAAAGGCTATTTAGTCGATATGTTTTCCATTAATTCATCAGCATCTATCATCCTTTCAACCCTTTTTATGCCGGCATCCTTGTCCACATCCTTTGAATATATGGATGCACAACCGTCATTTCCGACCCTTATAAGCCAGAACCTGTTAATGAAGCCGTTGGCGTTTTCCTTTATTTCAAGGTGCTTCATATAGGCGTTGCGGCACAAGTCCTGCCTCGCAAGTTTGTCGTTTGACGAATTGACAAACACCATACGACCGTCAACAACCATGTATGAAGACGGGAAAAGAGGCTTTGCCCCATAATATTCGCCGTATTTTATCAGTGAAGTAGGACCTAACAAGTACATATATTCTCGCTTGACGGGCAACTGCCGGGCAAGTATGACACCATCATGAAGAGCCAAGTTCTTATATTCCGGGTATGCCGAGATATATTCCTTGACAACTTTCATCAGCGTGGGGACAATGCTTGCCGTGTCGATTTGCGTCATTCCGGATTCAAAAACCTCGTCATCCACGCTCTTGTTTGAAGAACATTGGCATAACAAAAATATTAGCAGGAGCAAGGGAACACATCGTTTTTTCATGGCATAAGAATTTACTTACAAGCTATTTCAGACAAGACCTGTCATTCACCAATGCGGAAATCTGACGGCTTATATCATTAACGTCTTTAATAATATCACTCCCATAGGGCTTTTCCATGCCGAGATTGTCAATCATCTGCAACAAGACATGCCTTATCTGACGATTATCCATTATCGCATCTGCGACTTTCTGAACATAAGACAAATATTCACAAGAAGCAATATCCGCAGGCACCGACAATGGATTCCATGCGGCCAATATCGCATTTATACGTAATTTGAGTTCATCCATACCTCGATATGTTTGCCAACAAGGCATTAATGAAAAACCAAAGGTTATGCATTCAACTTATGCAAATATAACCCTTTTCTATCAATAACGGACAAAAAGATATGGGAAACGAACAAAAATCGGCAATCCGTCAAGAAAAACGGATTGCCGATGCCTTACAAACAAGTCTATACAGAGACTACACAAGCGTGTGCCTGTCGATGTATTCCTGCACTTGTTCCTTGTAGCTTTCAGAAACAGGAATAAACGTATCTCCAGCCACAATGCGGCCCCTGTCTATCATATCTGCCACTGACATGTTAACGATAAACGAACGGTGCACACGCATGAACTGCGACTTGGGCAAATAATCCTCGAGCTTTTTCATGTTCATAAGCGACATTACCGGCTTGCGCCGGTCACGAAAGTATATCTTGACGTAATCCTTCACTCCCTCAATGTAAAGGATGCCGACGAAATTTATCTTGACAAGCTTGTATTCGCTTTTTACATACACAAAACCGTCTGCCGACATCACGTCCTGACGGTCAACGACCTTGCACCGCTCCAACACCCTATTAACAGACAGCACAAAGCTGTCATAACTTATGGGTTTCAACAAATAATCGGCCGCATTGACCTTGTATCCGTCAATGGCATAACGGTCAAAGGCCGTGGTGAAAATAATCTTTGTTTTCTTTGGCAATATGCCTGCAAACTCCATTCCGCTAAGTTCCGGCATCTGTATGTCAAGGAACAGCAGGTCAACAGGGTTGTTCCTCAACTCCTTCATCGCCTCCACCGCGCTGCCGTACACTCCGACAAGATGCAGTTCAGGCGTCTTCTTGGCATAACTCTCCAAAAGCTCGGCAGCCAAAGGCTCGTCATCTATTATCGCACAAGTCAGTATCATAAATCGTTATTTTTGAATAGTAAGTTTCAGTTTCCTCATCTACGCCCCTATCCCATTCGTACTTTCCGGCGTATGCTAAAGCCAGGCGCCGGGCCACCTGTTCGAGCCCTATGCCATGACCGCTCTTGTCCGTGTCAGCTTTAGGATAATTGCTGTTCCTTATTTCGCACACAATCTCCTTACCGTCAGAAGTTATGCGTATGGAGATGAAACTCGGCTTAACGGGGCTTACGCCATGCTTGAACGCATTTTCAACAAGGGATATGAATATAAACGGAGCCACGTTGACATCCCTGTCTACCGGAATGTCAACACTGAAATCAATCTTGACATTCTTGTTCAGCCTAAGCTGCATCAATTCCACATAATTCCGCAAGAGTTCAACTTCCTCCCTAAGGGTTGTCAGATTATTACGTCCGCCATAAAGCATCTGGCGCAACAGCTGGCTTAAAGACAGTACAGCCTTCTGCGCCTTGTCTTTGTCAAACGCAATCAGCGCATATATATTGTTCAATGTGTCCAGCAGGAAGTGAGGATTTATTTGGCTCCGAAGATTGTCCAGCTCTGACTTTGTCTTCTGTATTTCCATCTCCTTACGCAACGCTTCGGCATCATGCCACCTCATGGACAGGCACAACGAAGTGCCCAACACAGCCGAAAGCACGAACGGGAACATATCTTTTATAAAGCCGAACAAGACTTCCACTCCTTGTGAATCCCTTATAAACCGAGGCGGTGGAGGTGGCAAACCGGCGTTGAATTCCATGAAATGTATATATTCCATGACCCAATTCATACATAAGGAGATAAACAATATGACGACAAGGTTTATGCAGGCATAAGCGGCAAATTGCTTCTCTACAAAGAATTTAGGCACAAGCCATAAGTAATTAAGGTAGAAGATGGCGCACAGGAACAGAGGAAAAAACAAGCGCAGGACATCCAGAACAACCGTCTGCCGCGCATGTTCCGGGGCAAAAATAAACACCGGCAACGCCACCAGTACCCAGCATACAGCATGGATTATGACCGTATAAACATTCTTTTTCGTCATAGCCTATTCATATCTTATTGCCTCAATCGGGTCAAGCATCGCAGCTTTCTTGGCCGGATACCAGCCAAAAAACACACCCGTAGCAGTACAAACAAAGAAACTAAGCAACACACTCCAAGGCTGTATGAACACCGGCCACTTGGCAAAGATGTTTACTCCATAAGTAGCTCCGATGCCTATCAGCACTCCTATAAGACCACCTGTCACACTTAAAAGTATCGACTCGATGAGGAACTGGCTCAATATGTCTATTCCCCTTGCGCCCACGCTCATGCGCAAACCTATCTCACGGGTACGCTCGGTAACGCTGACATACATTATGTTCATGATGCCTATGCCTCCAACTACCAGCGAAATACCGGCAATACAGGCAAGAAGGATTGTCATCAGGTCGGTGGTTGAATTCATCATGCTTGCAAGTTCTTCCTGCGAACGTATATTGAAGTCGTCTTCTTCCGCCTCGCTTTCACCCGTTGCATCTTTCAATTTATGCTGTGTCCGCAATACTTTTGAAATCTCTTCTACAGCCTTGTCTGTCAAGCCTTCTGTCAACGCGGAGCAATTTATGCTCTGAAGATAGTTTACGGCAAGTATTCGTTTCATCACAGCCGAATAAGGAGCCAGTACCAGGTCGTCCTGGTCCATGCCCATAGAGTTGTATCCTTTACTCTTCAATACTCCTACAATACGGAATGGTATGGTATTAAACCTTATCACCTTTCCAACCGGGTCTGAACCGTCAGGGAACAAGTTATCCACTACAGTCTTTCCCACTACACACACCTTTGCGCTTGCCTTGATGTCTTCGTCTGTAAACATCTCGCCATCCTCAACAGACAACTGCCTTATTTCAAGATAATCCCCGTTTACACCGTATATGGTTGAAGGCGTATTATTATTGCCGTTAATGAACTGGCCGGAACTGTTAACGACGGGACTTATGGCGCTTATATACTGACACTGGTCGGCCAAAGCCTCATAATCAGTCAGCTTCAGCGTCTCCATCTCGTCGGCATCACGCCGCACTCCGCCACGCATATCCTGTCCGGGCATAATCATTATCATGTTCGACCCCATCTCGGAAATCTGCTTCTGTATGCTCTTCTTGCTGCCTTGGCCGATGGCAAGCATCGTAATAACCGACGCGACACCTATTATTATGCCAAGCATCGTGAGAAAAGAACGAAGCTTATTGGCGGCAATCGCCCTCAATGCTATTTTGAAAAGATTGGCTATACTCATGGTTCCTAAGTAAAAACATCTATGTATCAATCGTCCCGGGCTGGCGGAAGTTCAGCCAACGAACGTTCGGCTGACAGTATATCGTCATTCAAGGTGTCACTTCTGACTCTTCCGTCACGCAACACTATATTGCGGCTCGAATACCTTGCTATATCGGGATTGTGGGTTACAAATATTATAGTCCGGCCTTCGGCGTGCAACTTCTGGAAAAGAACCAAAATCTCAAACGACGTGCGCGTGTCGAGGTTTCCTGTCGCCTCATCCGCCAAAAGCACTGCCGGATTATTGACTAAAGCGCGGGCTATGGCCACACGTTGCATCTGTCCGCCTGACATCTGGTTGGATTTGTGATAGAGCCTGTCGCCCAGCCCTACGGCCTCAAGCGCCCTGATGGCACGTTCACGACGTTCCCTCACGCTTACGTCAGGATTATACATAAGCGGCAATTCCACATTTTCTATACTCGTAGTCTTGGGCAACAAATTATAGTTTTGGAACACAAAGCCAATCTTCCTGTTACGAAGCACTGCACGTTCCGGCTTTCTCATTTTACGGACAGATATGCCGTCAAGATAATACTCACCACGACTCGGGGTGTCAAGGCAACCTAACTGATTGAGCAAAGTAGACTTTCCTGAACCCGATTTGCCCATTATTGTGACAAACTCACCCTCGTATATCTTGAACGACACTCCACGCAAAGCATGCACAGTCTCATCGCCGACATGGAAATCACGGTGAACATCCTGCAGTTCTATCACAACCTTTCCTTCATTCATGGCGTTTTATGATTACAAACTGTCAATTCTTTTTCTTCTTGTCCTGTCCTGGGCCTTTCGGAGCGAACGGACTTGACTCCTCGTCGCCTGCATTCCCGGACTGCATCATTTCACCACCGTCAACCTTTATTTCAGTGACAACCTTTGCACCTTTGTCCATACCCCCAAGCAATTCGGTATTAACGCCGTCGCTGATGCCAACCGTCACAGGATGAGCCTGAAACACATTGCCGGCAAATGTCCACACTTTATTCTCTCCCTTACAGTCTTTCACTTGTGCGTCACCGATAAGTTCCTTGGCCGGAGTGAAGCGCAGAGCCTTGTTAGGCACGCTAAGAACGCCAGGCTTGTCAAGAGTGTAGATTGTGACGTTGGCCGTAAGACCCGGTTTCAGCTTCAAATCCTTGTTCGGCGCACTTATTACAACCTCGTAAGTCACGACATTGTCTTCTGTATTACCTTCCTGCCGCACCTGTGTAACCGTGCCGGAAAATGTGTCATCGGGATACGCGTCAACAGTAAACGTCACCCTTTCACCTTCCCTTACATCACCTATGTCGGCCTCGTCTACATCCGCAATCACGCGCATATCCGTCAAATCCTTGGCTATTGTGAACAATGTCGGTGTCTCAAAGCTTGACGCTACGGTCTGACCTTCTTCCACTTCACGTGACAGCACGACACCGTCAACCGGCGAAGTAATGGTTGCATAGCCAAGGTTCGTCTGTGCCTGTTGCAGGCTTTCACGCTGTTGCGTCACCGCATCCTGTGCCTGCTGATATGAGAGCAACGCCGTCTCATACTCGTCGGCACTTACAAGCCCCTTGTCATACAACGCCTTGTAACGCTGGTAGTTTGCCTTCTGGTAAGTAAGCTGGCTTTGAGCGTTGCTCAGAGAGGCCTTCGCCGTATTAACCTCGCTTATCAGGTTGGTCTTGTCGAGTTCGGCTATCACCTGTCCTTTCTTCACCACACTGTTATAATCCACATAAATATTAGCCACTATGCCCGACACCTGCGTTCCGACATCTACCGATGTCACCGGCTCGATTGTGCCTGTGGCTGTTACGCTGTTGGATATGTCATTAATACCAATCACAGCCGTTTCAAACGACACTTCATGCTTCCCTTTTCCACAAAATGCCAGGCAACAGCATACAACAGCCACCGTCACTACCGTTATGACTGCTATAATTTTCTTCTTTCCCATAACCTTATTATATCATATTCATTTCTTCACCGCTATAAAAATCAAGCAACTGCAAGTAAAGTATGGCCGTGTACTTGCTTTCGAGACGGCTCTGCTGTGCATTGAGGAGCGTCGTCTTGGCGGTTGTCAGCTCCACGATGTTCTTCAGGCCGAGACGGAATTGCTCACTAAGAAGGTCATAGCTGTCCTGTGCACTGGCAACGCTTGCCACCGCCGAGCGGAAACGCTGCTGGTTGGTTGTGGCGTTAACCCAATACCCCTGCACGGTAAGTGCAAGGTTGCTCTTTGCGTCATCGACTTCGGCCTTTGACTGCTGAAGCTCCAGCTCCGCCTTGTTCAGCGAGGTTTTGGCGGCACGGTTGTCAAATATAGGCACACTCAGCGTAACGCCTATCGAACCGTTGAGGTTGCTCTTCATCTGGTTTCCCCACGAAGAACTTACCCCCATCTGGGTATGAGTGCCCGAAACAGTACTCGTACCTATGCCGCCGGATATGCTCACCGTAGGCTTACGTCCGGCCTTTGCAATGTCTATTCCGAGGCTGCTATAATCCACACCAAGCAAGGCGCTCATTATTTCCGGGCGTTTAGCCAAAGCATTCTCCAATACATACTTCACCGACGGAACGGCGGCAAGAGCCTGCTCGTCAGTGGATGACGGAACGGCGATGTCGAAACTCGCGTCATAATCCAGCCTCAAAAGATATTTCAACTGCTGTTTATAGTCTTCAAGCTGCCCCTTCATGCTGACAAGATTGTACTCGTCGGTAGCGACCTGCGCATCGAGCTGAGACAAGTCGGCCTTCGAGAGCGAACCAACCTTGTACATCTCCGCGCCACGTGCGGCGTTCTGACGGCTTATCTGAAGTATCAGCTCGTCCACTTTCACCGCTTCGGCCACATACAGTATCTGCACATACAAATTCAAAATCTGCTCCTGGACGCTGTTGACGCTCTCTTCAAGCTCCAGCTCCTGCTGCCGTCCGGCAATCTTCCTTTGCTTCAAAGTATTACGGTTCGCATTGCCGTCCCACACTGTCCAGTTTGCATTCAGACCGTAATCACCCGAGTAACTTAAATCATCCATATAGTCACCCGAACCGTCGGCAAAAGGCCTGTAGCCACCCTGGTGCGTGGTTGAGAACGACAACGAGGGAAACAGCTGCGCCTTGGCTTCCTTAACGTCCTCCTGCGCCGAAAGCACTGACAACTTGCCCTCGACAACTGTTATGTTATGCTCTAAGGCATAATCAATACACTCTTTCAACGTCCACTGGTGCCCGCCGTCGGCCAATGCCCAACATGACGGCAGAAGCAACATGCTGATTGTAACGATTTTTCTTGTCTTTGCCATGTCATCGCGTTATATTTCGCTGTACAAAAGTACAAAGAAAGAATGTCGCAATAAAATAAAATGGATATATGTCAACCGTTAGTAGAAACATATATCCATTTTGTCGATATGACAAATTTGCCTTAACAAATATTAGCAGACACGCGGACCTGCTCTGAAATCAATTGAAGTGGCTTAGCCTGGCTATGTATTTTCCGAGTATGTCAAACTCGATGTTCACTTTCGATCCGACCTTTATGTCGCTGAAATTGGTATTTTCGAAAGTGTAAGGGATTATGGCAACGGTAAAAGTGTCATCAGTCGGAGCGCACACTGTAAGCGAAACGCCGTTTACTGTGACACTGCCCTTGTCAACGGTAAAATATCCACGCCGCGCCATCTCTTTGTCGAACCCGTATTTGAACGTAAAGTATGTGCTGCCGTCAGCATCGCGCATTCCTACGCATTCCGCCGTCATGTCCACATGTCCTTGTACAATATGGCCGTCAAGCCGCCCGTTCATCACCATTGAACGCTCTACGTTTACCTTATCGCCGGCTTTAAGCAGCCCCAGGTTCGAACGGTCAAGAGTCTCCTTCATGGCCGTAACCGTATAGCACCCGTCGCCGAGACGCACCACCGTAAGGCACACGCCGTTGTGGGACACGCTTTGGTCTATCTTCAACTCCCCGGCAAAAGAGCACTCCAATGTAATGTCAACATTGCCGCCATACCGCTCGACGGCCTTTACTACAGCCGTCTCTTCCACAATTCCAGAAAACATTTGAAAATATAGATATTAACATTAAACAAATGGGCAGGATTTAATCCCGCCCGTATTATTTGTAAAAAGACCGTACCAGTGATGTGATGAAAACTCCGAGCTATATAAGATTTGAGAGCTCTCCGCCTTTGTAATCCACCGGCTTTACAGCTATGCCTCACGACATCGTGGCCCGCCATCAGCAAGAGAAGTCATCTCGGTTTTCGTTTTTTATTGATGAGTATCCCGATCGAACCAATACGGTCTGTATGTCTTCGTCTGCATTTGCAAAGATAGGCATTTATTTCCAACCATGCAAATATTTACAAAGAAAAATCGATTAACCCGAGATAATAGGCGGACCGTCAGCGAACACATTTGCAAAAGGCGGCAAAACGCAACGCAAAATACCGTCTTTCAGGGTGTAAAAAGCCATCTTTTACAAGCCCAAAGACCACCTTTTACACACGGCCGTGCAACAGCCTCGCAACCAACAAGATACATGCAGTCTGCCATACGCATATCCAATGGCTCGCCGCTGCCGCCACACCGAAGCCACGATGCAATAAAAACACAAGGTTTTTGCAAGTTTTTCAAATATAATCAGTACTTTTGCAGTGTTCCCATAACGGCAACACTTTACCAGGAACCATACAAGCCATACTATAAAAACAAAGACCTATGGAACACATCACAATCGAAACCGACATAAAGGTTTACAATTACGACGAAATTGAAGAAGGTGTCAGGGAACTTGTAGAATGCGCCAAAAGCGCGACTGGCAACTCGTACACGCCTTATTCGGGATTTTGCGTCGGCGCAGCCATAAGGCTTGACGACGGAACAATAATAAAAGGGGCGAACCAAGAGAACGCGGCTTTTTCCGTAACGATGTGCGCAGAGCGTGCGGCAATATTCAACGCACAATCAAACTGTCCGCAAAAGGCGATAACCGAAATAGCCATCGCCGCAAAAAACGCCAAGGGATTTGTAACCGAACCCGTTTCACCATGCGGCTCGTGCCGCCAGGTCCTGTTGGAAATGGAACAACGGTACAGCCGCGACATAAGGATACATCTCTGCGGCGCAGAGCGCATCTATACGCTTGAAAGCGTGAAAGGCCTCCTGCCACTGTCGTTCGCCGACAAGTCCATGCGCTGACTATCGTCCGCACAAGCCGGCATAAGGACACAGGCTGCATATCGACTTGTCTGACGTTGGACTGAAAGGCACTTGCGGGTCGAATATGTCTGAAACAACAGACTTAAGCCTCCCGGCAAACTCCTCTTCATGTTCCGCGATGTCAGACACACGTTTCTTGCCGATTAAAAGCGTAGGGTCATATCCTTCTTCCGCAGTATGCTGGATGAAAAGCAATGCCGGACTTACCGGGTAACCTTCAGGATTGACACGCGTGTCGTGACGTACAATCATTGCGTACAACATCGTTTGCAGATAATAATCTGCATGCTTGTCTGGCTCTATGGGCATGGAAAAAATCTCTTCGACAGTGTTTACCTTTCTCGAAGGATAACGCCCTGTCTTATAATCAACCACCCTAAGCCTCTCACAGCCGGCCGCCCTGTCATAGATTTGGTCAAGGCGGTCAATCCGTCCGCCCACATTTATCCGGCGTGTACCATCGCCCGTAGCTATCGTAAGCTCTGTATAAACGGAAGTCTCAACATCGTTTATCCTGAACGGAGCCAATCCCCGGTCAATCTCAAGCAGACGGCAGAGATACCTTATGATGACCTCACGGTTTATCAACTGCAGCCCGTTGTAGTCAACACGCCTCTTTGAGCCTGCTCCCGACACCACTTCGGAAAACGCATCATCGACGATACGGCCTACCATCTCCTTGTGCTTCAGGGCGTAATCGATACTTTCCACGCTTACAGTTCCATCGCTCCGCCGAAGCGATTTGTAAAGCATCTCTGACGCGGTATGGAAAATATTGCCGAACTGACGGCCGCTCATCTCATCCATCTCATCGTCTTCCGGCTCTTTTATCATTGCCACATTGCCATAATAAAACTGCAAGGGACAACGCATATAACGGTTGATTGACGTTGGCGAGATGTACTCCATGCTGTTCAGCACGCCCATTACAGCCGCATTCTTTTGTATAGCGACCGCCACGGACGGCGTCGTCTTTTGCCCCGTCTGCAAAGACACGCGCCTTATATCAATGCCGCTTTCAATCATCATTTGCAGCATGAAACGGCTCATTTCCCCCGTATGGCCGTTTTCAGTGGAATTGTTGTACACGAGGGTGACGTCTGACGCCCTTTGAAGAAGATTGTAAAAATAATACGCATAGATGGAAACCTTGTTGTCAACGGTAGTCAAACCGTGTACTTTCCGTATCGAATAAGGGATGAATGACGAGTCGTTTATTCCTTCGGGCATATTTCCCTCATTGCATGAAAGCACCAGGACATGGTCAAAATCAATGTTCCTCGTCTCCAATATGCCCATCACCTGCACTCCTTCTGCCGGTTCTCCATGAAAAGGAATGGTGGTGGAATTGACAAGCTGGATTATAAGTTTCTGCAACGTTACAATATCGACATCAAGCTCTCCTGCCCTTATCAACTCATTCAACCTGTTGCACAATGTGTACATTCTGAACAACGATTCTTGCTGAAGCGAATCTTTTTCATTGTTTCCGCACCCGGCGGCGACCAATTTCAACACGTCCAAAATCCATTGTAGCAAAGTATTGTTGTCTGTAAAGGCATTAAACAGCACTGCCATATTGCCGTCAACGGCAAGGAGTGAGGACGACGGCCTATATATCTTGTCATTCACAAGGGTATCGGCCAGTTTACGGCAAGCCGCTGACACATATCCGGCATAAGGATGCGACAATAATTGCAAGACGTATTTTATCCTGAATGTTCCATCCGCCACAGAACAACCGTTCAGCCTCAAATCGAGAAGCAGCATGACAAACGACGATATTGAAGTTTGGAAAAGAGGAAAGCCCGTTGTTATGTTGACACTTCCCGTTTCTTGAGGAATGCCATGTATTACTGACGGCAATAGCGATTCGTCGCATAATACGATGGCTGTGTCTTTTCCACATTTGTACCTGCAATTCTCTTTAAGCCAATCAGTTACATATCTCGACTGGGCATTGTCGGTAGAAGCGCTTATATATGTTATTTCTTTTCCACGCTTAAAATTGCCATATATATTTTCGTCTGAATTGTCAAGCTCGTTAGGAAAATCCTTCAAATATTGCGAAACATAAGTCCCCGCTTCATTGGCCGTTGACGAAAAATCGCCCTTTGGCATATAATAGCCATCAAAATCCCAATAAAAGCGCGCCTTCCCTTCTTTCTGCAAATGCCTGAACACCTTTTGCTCGACTTTCTGCAACACATTGAAGCCGATAAAAATATACATATCATAATGATCGTCGATAACCAAGTTGTCAGCGACTTCACGATAAAGCATACCTTCATAGGCTATTGACTGCTCTTTCAAGCGGTTACGGAAATCGGTATATATATCACCTATATGGCACCATAAACGCAAAAAACGCTTTTTCAATTCAGAATTGACATCATCGGTAAAATTAACGAAAAACTTACGCAATCCTTCTTTTTGTTCATCGTCAAGGTATGAGACATCATCAAGTTCGTGTATGTTTTCTATATTCCTGAATACATTTGAGGCGTCGGCCATATTCTTGTCTATATCGTCAAAATCGGCGATTAGCAGTTGTCCCCATCCCCAAAAGCGGTCTAACGTCTCATCTGTTCCTGTACATTTGACAAAACTCTTATACAAGTCACAAACCAGCTTAATAGAATCTCCGACCACAAGCCTTGAGTGTTGACGAAAAAACTCACTTATCGTCACGTATGCCGGAGACCATATTGGCTTCCCGGCTTTCCGCGCCAACATCTCATTCAAGAACAACGAAGCCCTCTTGTTGGGAAAAACAATTGCAATGCGAGACAAGTCTGTACCGTATTTTTGTATAATATCTTCGGCTACGTACTCCAGAAATTTCTTCATACAATTGATGAATTATAAAAAACATACAATGCAAAATTACAACATTTTTATATCACTATAAAACGTAACACTATTCTTTTTGCCAATAAAAAGAATACAATATAAAAAATCCCCACAGCCAAATGGCTGTGGGGACTGTTATCAATAGATATGCAAGATTTACTTTTCGCCTTTCTCCATCTTGGCCTTCAACTCTGCAAGTGCATCAATGTCACCCAGTGTTGTTCCGGCTGCAATATTATTGATTGCAGGAGTTTCCTCCTTCTTAGCCTTCTTGCGTACAGCCTTCTTAGGCTCGTCCTTCACATCCTCGAATGTGCGGCTGTGTGAAAGGATTATCCTCTTGGTTTCCTTCACAAACTCAATAACCTTGAACTGAAGTTCCTCTCCAAGCTGAGCCTGGCTTCCATCTTCCTTCACAAGGTGCTTGGGAGTTGCAAAACCTTCACCACCTTCATTGAGAGCGATGACAGCACCCTTGTCCATAATCTCTGTTATCTTGCCTGTGTGGATTGAACCCGGAGTATAGATAGTCTCATAAGTATCCCACGGATTTTCTTCCAGCTGCTTATGACCAAGGCTAAGACGACGGTTTTCCTTGTCTATCTCCAGCACTACAACATCGATATCAGCTCCAACTTGTGTAAATTCTGAAGGATGCTTAACTTTCTTTGTCCAAGACAAATCGCTTATATGAATAAGGCCGTCTACACCCTCTTCCAGTTCAACAAAAATTCCGAAATTGGTGAAGTTACGAACCTTGGCTGTGTGCTTGCTGCCAATGGGATACTTGACTTCTATTGTCTCCCATGGATCTTCCTTAAGCTGCTTGATGCCAAGAGACATCTTGCGCTCTTCACGGTCAAGAGTAAGAACTACTGCCTCAACTTCATCACCCACGTGCAAGAACTCCTGTGCACTGCGCAGATGCTGGCTCCAGCTCATTTCCGAAACGTGGATAAGTCCCTCAACACCTGGAGCAATTTCAACAAATGCACCATAATCAGCTATGACAACAACCTTACCGTTGACATGGTCACCAACTTTGAGGTTCGGATCAAGCGCATCCCAAGGATGCGGAGTAAGCTGTTTCAAGCCCAGTGCAATGCGTTTCTTGTCGTCATCAAAATCAAGAATGACAACATTTATCTTCTGATCCAATGCTACTACCTCATGCGGATCGCTTACACGGCCCCATGAAAGATCTGTGATATGGATGAGTCCGTCAACACCGCCAAGGTCAACAAATACACCATAAGTCGTGATGTTCTTGACTGTTCCTTCAAGTATCTGTCCCTTTTCAAGCTTGCTGATGATTTCCTTCTTCTGCGCCTCAAGTTCGGCTTCGATGAGAGCTTTGTGCGAAACAACGACATTGCGGAACTCCTGGTTTATCTTAACAACCTTGAATTCCATTGTCTTGCCGACAAATACATCGTAATCACGTATAGGATGAACGTCAATCTGACTTCCGGGAAGGAAAGCTTCTATACCAAACACATCAACTATCATGCCACCCTTCGTACGGCACTTGATGTATCCCTGTATGACTTCCTCATTATCAAGAGCGGCATTTACACGCTCCCAGCTCTTGCTCAAACGAGCTTTCTTGTGTGAGAGCAACAACTGTCCCTTCTTGTCTTCCTGGTTTTCAACATAAACTTCAACTGTGTCGCCAACCTTCAAATCCGGATTGTAACGGAACTCGCTGGCCGGAATGACACCATCACTCTTGTAGCCGATATTGACAACAACTTCTTTCTTGTCAATAGAAATAACAGTTCCGTCAACAACCTGATGCTCGCTGACTTTGTTAAGGGTTTCATCGTAAGCCTTTTCAAGTTCTTCTTTGCTTACGCTTGCCTGACTTCCATTTTCAAACTCATCCCAGTTGAAGTCTGCCAATGGTTGCACGTTCTTTAAATCTGACATAAAAAATTTAATTAGGTTTTAATTAATAAAGTTCGACTTTATATTGTCTAAAATCGGGCGCAAAGATACAATCTTTAATCCAAGTCAAAAAAAATCAAGTCAAATAAATGCCACACGCGGCATTTATTTATAATAATTTAACAATAAAGCAAGTATGCATCAACCTCTCTGGGCAAACCATAAATTACTCTTCTTGACGGCTCGCCCTTAGAATTATGCTTGTAGCTCCAATTGTAAACAATGTGCCATCATTAATGACACGCCTTTCACGACAACCTAAAATCTCATTGTCCACAAAAGTCCCTGTGTTGCTCGGGCCATCGCTCAACTGATACTTTAGCCTCCCGTTCTTATCCTTTGACACGTTTATGACGCAATGATTTATGTCTATACTCGGGTCATTGGTTTCTATCGGCGTATTAGTCTTGCTTCCCTTCATATAGCGGCCGATGACATTGTCGCCATATTGCAGCGGGATGACCTGCTTATAGTGAAAAACATTTTCAATTACAACTATCGAGCCATAACCGTGCTCATCAGCGTTTTCATCCAAGACTTCTTCCTTACGGACATTCCTCAACTTCGACTTGCCTATCTTTACGCCAAACTGCTTACCGCATTGAGGGCAAACAAAGACCAAAGCCTGCCCCTCATTATATTTCGTTTCATCAAATGTGACAAATTCATCACATTTCGGACATCTAACCCTTTTCATTTGTATCTGTTACATGATAGACCCAGGCCTCGTAAAAATACTCCTTCCCTTTCAAGTTATTCAGCTCGTTATACGCCTTGCTCTGGTTATCATAACGGCCATAAACAACTTTTACAGACTTGTTATTCCCGACCAAAACACGGGCTTCTGTAAACCCGTCTTCCTTCAGTCGCTTGACAAATGCTTCAGCGTTAGCCTCAGACACTTTGCTTGCCAGCACAATGCAATAATACGGTTCGTCTGCCTTTGGCTTCACAATGCCCGCAACGGGACGCCTTGTCGAAGCATTTTCTGTGACGGGTCGAACGTCAGTCTTTTTTGAAGGCACGACCGTACAGGATTGAGCAGGACGTACCGAGTTTGTATTCCTTACAATGTTTTCATATCCGTCTTTCACAATACAGCCTACAACAGTCTCAGCCACATTTCCGGCGCTCATACCTTTAAAGCCTTCATTAAGTGGCGTGCCCAATGCCAAAAACAACACAACAGCTATTACGGCTGCGACAAAATTCCGCAACGCACTGATTTTTATCCGCACGCTTTTATCGCCATAAGTATTACGTTTGGGCTCAGTACCATCGCTTTTCGAAGTGCCTTTCCTTGCATCTTGATTTATCTCGAACGTAACTGATGTCAAATCTGGTAGTACGTCCTTTCCTTTCGCCACGGGTACGGCGTTCATATCCATGTCAAATGAACTCAACCCGTACAATCCCGGAGTAAGTATGCCGGCCTCGCATGGCCTAAATTCCCAGTTGCCGTCACCGTTAAAAGACAACACGCCTATATCGTTAAGTTCGTAAAAACCTGCATTCTGCACGTGTTGCCTTAATTCTTCCACCTCTTTTTCTATACGCGCGAGAGCATCCGGATAACTCATGTCGTAAGCATCCGAATAAGATTGCACCAACAGCGAATCGTTTACACTCAACTTTGGATTGAAGCCAAGCGTCCTTAACGGCGGAATGAACATCTTGTCACCGGCATCATACCTGGCCGCGACATGGCTTGCGACAAATCCGCCCAATCCAGGAACTATGACGCAATCGCTTTTCAGCAGTAATATCTCAATATGTCTATCCAAATCTATCACGAGTGCAAAATTAATGTTTTTAATCCGAAAAAGCAAATATAATAACGCTTAAAGAACAAAAAACTCACTCGCCGTTTTATATTTCCAGATATATTTTATACTTTTGCACGTGTTTAATTTTTTTGCTTTATGGAATACATAAAAACTGAAATTGAAGGCGTTTACATCTTACAGCCAAAAGTTTTTGAAGATGCCAGAGGGTATTTTTTTGAAGCGTACAAACAAGAAGACTTCACAAAACACATTGGAGCCGTCAACTTCATCCAAGACAATGAATCAAAATCGAGCCGCGGAGTGCTACGCGGCTTGCACTACCAGAAAGGAGAATATTCGCAGGCGAAGCTTGTACGCGTAATCAAAGGACGTGTGCTCGATGTCGCCGTAGACATGAGAAAAAGCTCGGAAACATTCGGCAAGCATGTCGCTGTGGAGCTAAGTGACGAGAACAAAAGGCAGTTTTTCATACCACGCGGCTTTGCACACGGCTTTCTCGTGCTAAGCGATGAAGCCATATTCACATACAAGGTTGACAACATATACGCCCCGGAGCATGAAGCTTCCGTACGATTTGACGATGCAAAACTCGGCATAGACTGGCCTATGGCCTCCAAAGACATACTGACCAGCGCGAAAGACTTGGCAGCCTTGCCATTTGACGAGGCTGAGCACTTCGAATGAAAAAGCGGATTTAAACATTGCCAGGAGCATAAAGCCAGCCTGTCATGAAACAGACTGGCTGAAGGGAAGTCTACTTGCAGACATTCCATTCCGGTCAGTCAACCAAAAACTATTATGGTACGAAATAAAATATCATATTATATTGCAGCTGTGGCCGCAGCCATACTCCTTTGTGAATGCAGAGGGAAAAACAATCAGGACGCTGAAGCCAAAGAAGACCTGAAGGCCAAGGCCATGCTCGAAGGTATTTGGATGGATGCCTATGAAGAAACTGCAATATTCAAGATAAAAGGCGACACCGTCTATTATCCCGACCAGACAAACAGCCCCGTCAAGTTCCAGATTATCGGGGACACCATGATAATGCTTGGCAATAACATATCAAAATATCCGATAATACGCAAAAGTGCACATATCTTCGAGTTTAAGAACCAGAACAACGAAGTCATAAAACTTGTAAAAAGCGAAGACCCTAACGACTCATTACAGTTTGTACGCCACCGCATATTGCCCATAAACCAAGGCAAGACCATAAAAAGTGACACCGTTGTAGTGTTTTCCGAGAAGAGATACCACAGCTACGTACAGATAAACCCTACGACGTATAAAGTGTACAGGTCGTTTTACAATGCGGAAGGCATTGAAGTTGAAAACATTTATTACGACAACATAATCCACGTGAGCGTATTTCACGGACGCGACAAGGTGTTCTCAAAAGACTTCACCAAAGCCGATTTTGCCGCCGCAGTTCCGCAGAACATGCTAAAACAAAGCATATTGAGCGACATCAAACTGACGTCCGCATCAGACGACGGACTGCATTATCAGACACAACTCACAATCCCCGACAGTCCGAGCAGTTTCCTTGTTGAACTTGTAATATCATATTCCGGCGAAACAAGCATAAAGGTTCTCGGTTGAAAAAGCGAGCTTATACTTTCTGCGAGACACTTTATAGGCCAACTTTTCCAACCGTTCCATTAAACGGGACATGACGTCCTCTTGTACGAAAGGCCATGTTTTGCGATGTAAAACATGGCCTTTTGAATTACAATTTGCGGCGTTTCACACGGCAAAACGCCACCTTTTACGAACGTGCTGATTTTCAACGGAATAACACTTCGCGGGAAACTCCATTACGGCTGGCCGGCACGCCTTCCGCAACAGGCAAGACACACCTATAAAATTCGTTGAAAGCACGTTAAATATGTGTATCAGGACAGCTTTTTAATATTATTTAGTTCCATTTTTTCGCACATAAAACCATAATGTAGTATTTTTGCGCTAAATTTTCAAATACAACTTATAACACTACGCATTATGGCAGAATCAATGGATATCCGTGAATTGAATATCTTGATAGAACAAAAAAGCTCTTTTGTGTCAAACCTGACAATGGGTATGAACCGCGTAATAGTGGGACAGAAACATTTGGTAGAGACACTGCTAATCGGACTGTTGAGCGACGGCCACATTTTGCTTGAAGGTGTACCCGGACTTGCAAAAACGCTTGCCATCAAGACTTTGGCTCAGCTTGTCGATTCAAAATACAGCAGAATACAGTTCACTCCCGACCTGCTTCCGGCCGACGTTACCGGAACAATGATATATTCGCAGAAAGACGAAAAGTTCCAAGTAAAAAAAGGCCCGGTATTCGCAAATTTCATATTGGCCGATGAAATAAACCGTGCTCCGGCGAAAGTACAGAGCGCATTGCTTGAAGCCATGCAGGAACATCAGGTTACAATCGGCAGCGACACGTTTGACCTGCCACGTCCGTTCCTTGTAATGGCGACCCAAAACCCGATAGAACAGGAAGGCACATATCCGTTACCGGAAGCACAGGTAGACCGATTCATGCTGAAAGTCATCATCGACTACCCTACGATTGAAGAAGAAAAACTGATTATACGTGAGAACCTTCAAGGTTCGCTTCCTGAAATCTCACCGGTCATATCCGCTGAAGAAATCATCGAGGCGCGCGAAGTCGTAAGGAAAGTCTACATTGACGAGAAGATAGAACAATACATCGCCGACATCGTTTTCGCAACGCGCTATCCCGACCGGTACGGCCTGCCGCAGCTGAAAGACCTGATAACGTTCGGAGGCAGTCCGCGCGCCAGCATAAACCTGGCCAAGGCATCACGCGCATACGCATTCATCAAGCACCGCGGATACGTAATCCCCGAGGACGTGCGCGCCGTGGCCCACGATGTGCTTAGGCACAGAATAGGGCTTTCGTATGAAGCTGAAGCTACGAACGTTACAAGCGAAGAAATCGTCAGTGACATAATAAATAAGGTGGAGGTGCCTTGATGGAGACCCAAGACATACTCAAAAAAGTACGCAAGATAGAAATAAAAGCCCGGGGGTTAAGCAACAACATCTTCGCCGGACAATACCATTCCGCATTCAAGGGACGCGGAATGGCTTTCAGCGAAGTGCGCGAATATCAATACGGCGATGACATCCGAGACATAGACTGGAACGTGTCTGCACGTTTCCACAAACCTTTCGTAAAGGTATATGAGGAAGAGCGAGAACTTACAGTGATGCTTCTCATTGATGTCAGCGGTTCACTGGACGTTGGAACACAAAACGCGACAAAGCGTGAAGTGGTGACAGAAATAGCCGCAACGCTCGCCTTCAGCGCAATACAGAACAACGACAAAATAGGCGTGATATTCTTTTCCGACAGGATAGAAAAATACATTCCGCCCAAAAAAGGCCGCAAACACATACTGTTCATTATACGAGAAATGCTTGACTTCCACCCGGAAAGCCTGAAGACAGACGTGAAAATGGCAGTAGAGTTTCTAACTAGCGTACTGAAAAGGAAGTGTACGGCATTTCTCATGAGCGACTTCTACACAAAAGGCGAGTTTGAAAACGCGCTTACAATATGCAACCGTAAGCATGATGTCGTAGCTGTCCAGGTTTACGACCCACGCGCCGAATCACTGCCAGATGTCGGTATCATGCGCGTACTTGACGCCGAAACCGGCCACGAGATGTATATAGACACAAGTGACAAGAGGTTGCGGAATGCCCATCACGCCTATTGGCAGAACAGGCAAAAAATGCTAAAAGACACTTTCAACAAAAGCAATGTGGACAATGTTTCGATTGCGACGAACCAAGATTATGTCAAAGCGTTGATGCAATTATTTGCCATGAGAAGTTGATACAGACGTGTGTCTTTCATTGTAAACAACATCGACAGCCATACGGACGTTCTTTGTCATGCTCTTTTAACCAATTGGATTGATGAAAAAAATATTTTGCATAATATTACTTATAGCCAGCACGTTATGTGCCTCCGCTCAGGTTTTCATTGAATCTAAAATAGATTCAATTGAGATATTGATAGGAGAACAGACCGGCGTAACACTTAGCGTCACGGCAAAAAAAAGTTCTAAAGTACAATTTCCAACATTCAAACCGTCGCAGTATATCACCCCCGGAGTTGAAGTTCTGGACAATTCCATTCCCGACACGGCACAACTTGACAACGGACTTGTCAAAATAACACGTAGATACACCCTTACGTCTTTTGACGAAAAATTGTATTACCTTCCGCCGATGAAAGTAAACGTTGACGGTAAAGAATACAAGAGCAAAAGCCTGGCGTTAAAAGTACTGACCGTACCTGTAGACACCCTGCATCCGGAAAAATTCTATCCTCCTAAAGGAGTGCAGGACAATCCGTTCCTTTGGAGCGAATGGGAAGGCACGTTCTGGTTGAGCGTAATATTTGTGCTTATATGTGTACTGGCGTATTATTTATGGACGAGATTGAAAGAGAACAAGCCTGTAATAGCCAAAGTCCGCATTATAAAGAAGATTCCGCCGCACCAGAAAGCGCTGAAGGAAATCGAGCATATAAAAGAAAACAAGTTGTCTGTCTCTGAAGACCAAAAGACATACTACACACTTCTCACCGACGTGTTGAGAAAATACATAAAGGCAAGATTCGGCTTCAATGCAATGGAAATGACAAGTACGGAAATCATCTCACGCCTGAAACAAGAAAACGACAAGAAGATGATTGACGAACTGAAAGAGTTGTTCATGACCGCCGACCTTGTAAAATTCGCAAAATACTCTACTTTGATAAACGAGAATGACGCAAATCTGGTGAACGCCATTGAATTCATAAACACCACCAAGCAGGAAGGACAGCCAACTGTAGAACGTGTAGCTCCAGACTTAACAGAAAAGGACAAACAGAGCATGCGTTCACGCACTGCACTAAAGGCGTCAATCCTCGTACTGTTAGTGTCATGTATTGCAATTTTTGCTTTCGTTGTATATCAAATTTGCATGCTGGTATAAGATTTGAAGATTATGGAATTTGTCAATAAAGAATACTTCTTGCTCCTTCTGCTGCTTATACCATACTTCATTTGGTATTTGCTTTACAAGAAGAAAAGCGAGCCTACGATGCGGATGAGCGACACTTTCGCTTACCAATACGCCCACCGCAGTTTGCGCATACGGCTTATGGGACTGCCGATGCTGCTGCGTGTGCTTACATTCATACTTGTTGTTATCGTTTTGGCAAGACCTCAAACACACAACAGCTGGGGTGAACGGACTGTCGAAGGAATAGACATCATGCTTGCTATGGACGTTTCTACAAGTATGCTTGCCGAAGACCTGAAGCCTAACAGGATTGAAGCGGCCAAAGAAGTGGCTTCTGAATTCATTTCCGGGCGTCCGGATGACAATATCGGTTTGACAATATTTGCCGGCGAGGCGTTCACACAGTGCCCGATGACAACCGACCACGCATCGCTGATAAACCTGCTGCAAAACGTCAGGACTGACATTGCGGCCAGGGGGCTGATTGAAGACGGAACGGCAATAGGCATGGGACTTGCAAATGCCGTAGGGCGCTTGAAAGACAGCAAGACAAAGAGCAAGGTCGTAATACTGCTGACCGACGGAAGCAACAACCGTGGCGACATATCGCCGCTGACAGCCGCAAGCATAGCAAAAAGTTTCGGAATACGAGTCTATACCATCGCGATTGGCAGCAAAACAATGGCTCCTTATCCCATCCCCGTAGGAGGAACAATACAATATCAATATGTACGAGCCGATGTTGACGTCGAAACATTAAGTGAAATCGCGGCAACGGCAGACGGACATTTCTACCGTGCGACAAATACGGCCGAACTGAAAAAAATATACGAAGATATTGACAAGCTCGAAAAGACAAAGATGGACGTTAAGAAGTTTTCAAAGCGTTATGACGTCTATCAGCCTTTCGCACTGGCTGCATTCATCTCGATGTTATTGGAAGTCATATTAAGACTTGTCGTATTCCGCCGCATACCGTAAACATATAAAAAAGAAATTTTATGTTCAGATTTGAAGACCCGACATATCTGTACCTATTAGTATTACTGCCAATCCTTATTGCCATTCGGATGTATGGATTGCGCAAAAGGAAAAGGCAACTCGCAAAATTCGGAGACCCGGTGTTGCTAAAACGACTGATGCCTGACGTTTCAGGCGCAAGACGGGAAGTAAAATTTTGGCTTATGCTCACTGCCATCGCACTGCTAATAGTGATGCTTGCAAGGCCACAGATGGGTACGAAAATCAATCAGGAACAACGCCAGGGCATTGAAGTGATAATTGCATTGGACATTAGCAATTCAATGAAAGCCGAAGACGTCACACCTTCGAGGCTGGATAAAAGTAAAATGTTGGTTGAAAACTTAGTCGACAATTTCACAAATGACAAAGTAGGATTGATTGTTTTCGCAGGCGACGCTTTTGTGCAGTTGCCTATAACAAGCGACTACGTATCTGCCAAAATGTTTTTACAAAACATAGACCCTTCACTTATCGCCACACAAGGCACAAACCTAGCTGAAGCGATAGAACTGAGTTCCAAAAGTTTCACAAAACAAGATAAAGTCGGCAGGGCAATTATCGTGATTACTGACGGTGAAGACCATGAAGGAGGCGCGGAGGATGCGGCTAAAGAAGCCCAAAGAAACGGCATGCGTGTATTTGTATTAGGAGTCGGCTCTCCAAAAGGTTCACTTATTCCGGACGGCAACGGAGGCTACATGAAAGACAATACAGGCCAAGAAGTAATGTCTGCTTTGAACGAAGCCATGTGCAAACAAATCGCCGAAGCCGGAGGCGGAGCGTATATACACGTTGACAACAACAATATCGCACAGCAACAACTTAACAATGAAATTGCAAAGTTGCAAAAAGGCGACATCTTGAATGTCACATACAGCGAATATGATGAACAATTCCAAGCTGTAGGTATTTTGACCATACTCATATTGATAATCGAAACCATCATTCTTGAAAGCAAAAATCCGTTGCTTAAAAGAATAAGGCTCTTTAAATAAAAGACAAATGAAATCAAACATTACCAGACTCATCATATTGATTTTATTATCAGGCTTTACGGCCATTGCTTACGCACAGACTGACAGGCAATTGGTTCGTGAGGGGAACCGTTTTTTTACAAAAGGGCAATATGACAAAGCTGAAGTGCAATACAGAAAAGCTGTAGAAAAAAATCCGTCAAACCCTCAAGCTTTATATAACCTTGGATGCGCATTGATGATGCAGAACAAGGACTCTGCGGCAATAGTACAATATCAAAAAGCTACAAAAATAGAAAAAAACAAGTTACGGCTTGCCAGCGTTTACCACAATATCGGCGTTGTATGCCAAAACCATAAAATGTACGGAGACGCGATAAAAGCCTATGAGCAATCACTAAGGAACAATCCAAAAGACGACGAGACACGTTACAATCTTGCGCTATGCAAAAAAATGCAGAAAAACAACAAAGACGACAATAAAAACAAGAACAACGACAACAATAAACAGCAAAAGAACAAAGACAGGAACAATAATAAAGAAAAAGACAAGGACAAACAAAAACAGCCCAAAGAACAAATAAGCAAAGACAATGCAGAACAACTAATCAACGCGGCCATACAAAATGAAAAGGCTACACAGCAACGGCTAAACAAAGCATTGCAGAAAACAGGAACACGCAAAATCAGCGACAAGAACTGGTGATAATAAATAAAAAAGATGTAAAGTTTTTGGCATGAATAAATACATTTTCCTATTACAACTCATAGTATTGGCAGGTATTACAAAAGTCAATGCCCAAAGATTTACCGTCAATGTCCCATCACAAGTGTCTGTCGGTGAAAACTTCAGGCTTGTCTATTCCATCGATACCGAAAACGCAAAAAATTTCAGCATCGGCGACATTCCCGACGCCTTGGAGATAATAATAGGGCCCAACACCTCCAGACAGATTAGTTATGTAATGACAAACGGCCATACAACAGGGTCGTCGTCAATAACATACACCTATATATTATGTGCGACAAAAAACGGGACTTACACCATTCCTCCCGCACACATAACAGCCAACGGAAAAAGGCTTTCATCAAAAAGTGCAAAAGTAAAAGTATCAGGAGAAAGTCCAAATACCGGCGGAGCGCCACGAATGCATGACGACTCTGACAACCATCCGGGCCTGCAAGACGCGGGGACTCCGATAAGCGGGAACGACCTTTTCATAAAGGTGAACGCGAATAAAAGACGTGTACACGAGCAAGAGCCCATACTCCTGACGTATAAGGTTTATACAAGAGTAGACCTTACGCAGCTTGAGGGGAAAATGCCTGACTTGACAGGCTTCCACACCCAAGAGATACCACTTCCACAACAAAAATCGTTCCATATAGAACGAGTTGACGGCCGTCCATACAAGTGTGTGACGTGGAGTCAATACGTCATGTATCCGCAAATGACGGGAAAACTTGAGATACCGAGCATCACATTCAACGGAACCGTCATCCAACAAAACCGCAATGTCGACCCGTTTGAAGCATTTTTGAACGGAGGTTCAGGATATATTGAAATAAAACGTGCCATAAAGGCACCGGGCATGACCATACAAGTAGACCCTCTTCCAAAACGTCCAGCCAACTTCTCCGGTGGTGTAGGAAAGTTCAACATCACCGCACAACTGAACAAGAGCGAAGTAAAGGCGAACGAACCTATTACATTGCGTGTCATCATTGGCGGCACAGGCAACCTAAAGTTGGTTAAGCAGCCACAGGTAAAATTCCCCAAAGACTTTGACACGTATGACGCCAAGATAACAGACAAGACCAAGTTGACGACCAACGGAGTGGAAGGAAACATGATTTACGACTTCATTGCCGTTCCACGCAACCAAGGAAGTTATGTAATCCCTCCAATAGAGTTTGTATATTATGACATTGAGGCCAACGCCTACAAAACAATAAAGACGCAGCAATTCAAACTTGAAATTGCGAAAGGCGACGGGAATGTCAATGACGCCGTTGATTACAGCAACCTGAAAGACAAAGACATTCACCCTATAAAAGAAGGCGATATTGAGATACAAAACATAAACGACGTCTTTTATAACTCGACGGCCTACTGGATTATACTGTCCCTGCTGTTTGTCGTATTCGCCAGCGTGCTTATAATATTCCGCAAACGGGCCATTGACAACGCCGACATAACAAAATTGAAAGTCAAAAAAGCCAACCGCGTGGCAACCAAACGCCTGAAACATGCAAATACGTTGATGCTGAAAAACGAGCATGACAAGTTTTACGACGAAGTGCTGAGGGCGCTATGGGGGTATGTGGGCGACAAGCTGAACATGCCTGTAGAACAGTTGTCAAAAGACAATATCGCTGAACGGCTTACACAGAGAAACGTCGACCAGGAAACAACATCCATGTTCATCCGCGCCGTCGACGAGTGTGAATACAACAGATATGCCCCCGGAGACACAAAGGGCAACATGAACCAAACATTTGAAGCCGCCATGACTGCCATAATAAAGATTGAAAACGTATTAAGCAAGAAGCTTAGAAACAAAGCCCCACTGTCTTTGATTTTATTGGCCGTCATGATATTTGCCATACCTGCACCGGCCACGGCAATCACCAAAAAGAACGCCGACGACGAATACAAGAAAGGCAATTACCAGCAAGCCATCAGGGACTATGAAGAGTTGCTGAAAAAAGGGCCGAGCGTAGAACTATATTACAACCTTGGCAACGCGTACTACCGCACGGACAACATCACCCGGGCTGTATTGAATTACGAACGGGCGCTGCTGTTGTCTCCCGGCGACGAGGACATCAGGTTCAACCTGCAAATGGCGCGGTCGAAAACAATTGACAAGATAACGCCCAAGTCTGAGATGTTTTTCGTCACATGGTACAAGTCGCTCGTCAATTTCACAAGCATCGACGGATGGGCCAACACAGCCATAATAAGCATCGCCATTGCCCTGCTTCTGATATTGTGCTACCTCTTCGGCAAGAAGATTTTGATACGCAAAGCAGGTTTCTATGGAGCGATATTCTTTGTCGTGCTGTTCATATCCAGCAATATTTTCGCATACGAGCAACGGCGCATACTTACACGGCGCACAGGCGCTATAATAACAGCGGCGTCAGCGCCACTGAAAAAAACGCCGGTGGCAAACAGCGAGTACAATACAATAATACACGAAGGAAGCCGAGTCGAGATAATCGACGACACGATGAAAGACTGGAAGCTTGTAGAACTTGAAGACGGCCGCGAAGGCTGGATACAAAGTTCCCAAATGGAACGGATTTAACATTAAGGCAAACAACATTCCACCGGCATGCCCGGGCATTCACCATGCCTGCATCCGGCAGACTAAGACAGCGGCAAAGACTTTCCGAGAGGCCACGTTTTACAGTGCGAAAGGCCATGTCTTACGCACTAAAAGGCCACCTTTCAGGCGGCAAAAGGCGGTCTTTTGGCAACGTGCTGGTTTTCAGCGACTTTCTCGAACGGAGTTGTAGCTGTTTCAATATTCATCGACTGTTCATTTAACAAGGGCAAATGCAAACATTGACAGACATTGACCGGAGCGTCCTCGCGTTCTTCAACGGGAGCGACTCTCTGTTTGTTGACAACCTGGCTGTAATCCTCACGTCAGGGTTGACATGGATACCGTTGTATTTGTCTCTGCTTTATGTTGTCATCAAGAATAATGATACAATGAAGCAAATAATGCTCGTCGTCGGATGTGTGATATTGAGCATAATCTTATCCGACGGCATGGCCGACTTCATTGTCAAACCCATGGTAGAGCGTCTGAGGCCATCCAACGACCCGTTTATCAAATATACGGTCAACGTGGTTAATGACATGAGAGGCAGCTCGTACAGCTTTTTCTCAGCCCATGCTTCAAATACATTTTGCGTAGCAATGTTTTTCTCGCTGCTTGTCCGCAACAAAGTTTTTGTCATAACAATGGTGTCATGGTCTCTCGTCAACTGCTGGACACGCATGTATTTAGGCCTCCATTATCCGAGCGACATTCTTGCCGGCTTGGTTTGGGGCGGCATTTCAGGAAGTCTTGCCTATTACGTCTACATAAAGTCTTACCTTCACATATATAAGGACTTTAATTACATTTCATCGAGATACACATCTACAGGTTACAACCGCTTTGACGCCGACATTGTTTTGCTGGTTTTAATATTTACATTATTATTTGCAATAACGAAAGCGTTGATTATTTAAGTTTTATTTCATTATGGACACCAAACATATTCACATCAAAGATTACAACTACGAACTGCCCGATGAACGCATAGCCAAATATCCCGTTGCGCAACGTGACCACAGCAAATTGCTGATATACAACAAAGGGGAAATATCAGAAGATATGTTTTACAACATATCAAAATACCTTCCGGCCGGTTCGCTCATGGTGTTCAACAACACACGGGTGATACATGCACGCATACATTTCAAGAAAAGCACAGGCGCATTGATAGAGGTCTTTCTTTTGGAACCGGCAATACCGTCTGATTACGAACTGATGTTCCAAACCCGTGGAGCATGCTCATGGCTATGCATGGTCGGCAATCTGAAGAAATGGAAAGAAGGGCAATTGTCACGTAAGTTCAACATTAACGGACATGAAATCGTCCTTTCGGCAACCCGCGGCAAAGCCCAAGGTACAAGCCATTGGATTGATTTTTCATGGAATGACACGGAAGTCACTTTTACAGACATCTTGGAGGCGGTCGGCGAACTGCCCATCCCTCCATATCTTAACCGCGAAAGCCAGGAAAGCGACAATGTCACTTACCAGACAGTCTATTCAAAAGTAAACGGAAGCGTTGCCGCCCCTACCGCCGGTCTGCATTTTACAGACAATGTGCTCAATGCAATCGACGCTCATGGGATTGAGCGCGAAGAACTTACATTGCATGTTGGAGCCGGAACTTTCAAACCCGTGAAAAGCGAAGACATATCCGGCCATGACATGCACACGGAATATATCTGCGTAAAACGTTCTACGATAGAAAACCTGATAAAGCATAATGCAAGTGCCATAGCGGTAGGGACAACAAGTGTACGCACTCTTGAAAGCCTCTATTATATAGGTGCCAGACTGGACAAACAGCCCGAAGCGGCAGAAAGCCAACTGCATATCACCCAATGGGAGCCTTACGACACTCATCCGACAATACAACCGGTAAACGCGCTGCAGAACATTGTTGACTACCTTGACAGAAACGGGCTGAATGCAATTCATTGCAGCACGCAAATCATCATCGCCCCAGGGTATGACTACAAGATAGTGAAAATGCTTGTTACAAACTTCCACCAGCCGCAAAGTACATTGCTACTGCTTGTCAGTGCGTTTGTCCATGGCGATTGGAAAAAAATCTATGACTACGCGCTTAAGCACGATTTCCGTTTCCTCAGCTATGGTGACAGCTCTTTATTGATACCGTAAAAACTATCCACACACTATCCATACAGATATTAACGTAATCAAATTGCCAAATATGAAAATAGGTGACAAAGTAAGATTCTTAAGCGAAACAGGCGGAGGTGTTGTCTCCGGTTTCCAAGGAAACAACATAGTTCTTGTCGAAGACGAAGACGGTTTCCAAATCCCTGTACGCACAAACGATGTCGTAGTAGTAGAAACCGACGATTATAACATAAAGGTTGACAGTGTAAGTAAAAAAGACAATCCAAACAAAGTCGAAGACGAACCGGCCGACCGGCCGATAACATTCAAGGTGAAGCCTGAAGAACGCAGAGGAGGCGACGCCTTGTCAGTATATCTTGCCTTCGTTCCTATAGACATCAGGGAAATTACCAATACAAAGTTTGAGGCATACATTGTTAATGACAGCAACTATTACATAAGTTATTCATACATTTCAGCTGAAGGTTCCAACTGGCACTTGCGTTCCGTCGGAACAATAGAGCCGAACACAAAGCTCTTCATTGAAGAATTTGACAGGGAAACGTTAAACTCTCTTGAACGTGTATGCATACAGTTTGTCGCTTACAAACACGACAAAACATTCATGCTAAAACCCTCTGTCGACGTACAAATCAGAATAGACGCGGTCAAGTTCTACAAGCTCCACACGTTCAAAGAAAACGACTTTTTTGAACAGCCGGCATTGATATATACCGTTATCGAGAACGACAAAGTTGCACGTCCGTTAGTCATTGACGCAAAAAAACTCAAACAGGAGATGGCTCGCAAGATTTCCGATGACAGCAAGAAAACATATATCCAGCCAGCAAGGAAACAGCAAGACAAAGACGCGCCGATTGTCATCGACCTACATGCAAACGAACTTCTCGAAACAACAGCTGGACTGTCCGCCGCAGACATTCTCAACCATCAGCTTGACGTATTCAGAAAAACGATGGATGAATATAAAAGCAAGGCAGGCACAAAGATTATATTCATCCACGGCAAGGGCGAAGGTGTATTACGGCATGCCATAATACACGAGTTGAACTACCGATATAAAAAGTGTCCATACCAAGACGCCTCATTTCAGGAATATGGCTATGGAGCTACACAAGTAACAATAAAATAAGCCAAGACTTACGCAAAATCACAAACAAGATGCAACACGGTTTCATCAAAGTAGCTGCGGCAATACCGCCGATAAAGGTCGCCGACTGCGAATACAACATACTGCAAATAGAAAACATAGTGGCTCAAGCCGAAGGGAAAGGCGTAGAAATAATAGTATTTCCCGAGCTATGTGTCACGGGTTACACTTGCCAAGACCTGTTCCGGCAGACCATTCTGTTAGAACAGGCGGAAACGGCCATACTCATGCTGCTTGACTTTACAAGAAATCTTGACATCATAACCATAGTAGGCGTGCCTGTAGCTGTAGGCGGCGCGCTGCTGAATTGTGCCGCAATAATCCAAAAAGGCGATTTGCTCGGCATAATACCCAAAACATACATGCCGAATTATGGAGAGTTTTACGAGAAGCGCTGGTTTGCATCTTCTTTCGACCTTCACCCTACAGAAATACGCTACGCAGGCAATACGGTTCTGATAACGCCTCAACCCACACTGTTCAAGACTTGCGACGGAGCCTTGTTCGGTATTGAAATATGCGAAGACGCATGGGCGCCGGCTCCACCAAGCACAGCACTGTCATTGTCTGGAGCCGATATGATTTTCAACCTTTCAGCAAGCGACGAGCTGATAGGGAAGCACAATTATCTCAAGAACCTGTTGTCGCAGCAAAGCGCACGAACCATATCCGGCTATATCTACAGCGGCTGCGGATTCGGAGAAAGCTCACAAGACGCAGTATATGCCGGCAACGCCATGATTTACGAAAACGGCCAACTGCTCACAAGCAGCAAACGTTTCAACTTCGAACCACAGACTGTCATAACACAAATCGACATCGAAAAACTCAGAAGCGAACGGCGTGCCAACAGCACATATTCAGCAGCAATGCGCGGCCATGAAGCACGTATTGTAAATGCACATACAGCTACAACTCAGCGCGATTTTGAACTGATACGCCCCACCGACCCACTTCCGTTCATCCCGAAAGCGGCCGATATGGCAGAAAGCTGCAACGAGATACTATCAATACAAGTATCCGGCTTGGCTAAAAGGCTTGTCCACACAGGGTGCAAAACCGTCGTATTGGGAGTAAGCGGAGGACTTGACAGCACTCTCGCGCTGCTTGTATGCGTAAAGACTTTTGACAAACTCGGATGGGACAGGAAAGGCATTATTGGAATAACCATGCCCGGTTTCGGAACAACAGGCCGTACGCACTCCAACGCTGTGTCGCTGATGCAAAGCCTCGGGGTAACTACCAAGGAAATAAGCATCACTGCGGCAGTAGAACAACACTTCAAGGACATAGGCCAAGAGATATCTATACACGACGTGACATACGAAAACAGCCAGGCCCGCGAGAGAACGCAAATCCTGATGGACATCGCCAACAAAACAAACGGGCTTGTCATCGGAACAGGAGACTTGTCTGAACTTGCCCTTGGCTGGGCCACATACAACGGCGACCACATGAGCATGTACGGAGTAAATGCAGGCATACCCAAGACGCTGATACGGCACTTGGTGAAATTTGCCGCCACAAACGTGGATGAAATCTCGCAGAAAATACTTCTTGACATAATAGACACTCCCGTAAGTCCGGAGCTTATTCCGGCCGACGCCGACGGCAACATTAGCCAAAAGACAGAAGACATTGTCGGCCCTTACGAACTGCATGACTTCTTCCTGTACAACATTTTGCGTTACGGTTTCCGCCCTTCAAAGGTATATATGCTTGCACGCCAGGCGTTCAACGGCGACAATGGGGCAACATGTTACGATGAAGAAACCATTAAAAAGTGGCTCAAAGTATTTTTACGCCGCTTCTTCTCACAACAATTCAAGCGTTCCTGCTTGCCCGACGGGCCGAAAGTTGGCAGCATCAGCCTTAGCCCGCGCAGCGACTGGAGAATGCCGAGCGATGCTTCACCTGCACTATGGCTGAAAGAATGTGAAGCCATCTGACAACCGGCAACACAACAAAAAGGCTCAAAACCGATTGCAATGTAACCGGTTTTGAGCCTTTTTCCTTTTCCTGTTTCATTCCTCCACAGGCGTATCGTCCTGCCTGTAAAACTCGTAGCATCCTATATCCGGAGCATCATCGCGAAGCATTCCGTCACGGTCTTCCGGCAATGAATAGTCTTTGTTTGCCGCACCCACAGCCGGTGACCTGCCGTCGAGATGAAAATCATACCGCTGCAAATCGATGTCAACCAGCCTGAAGTTTTCATCCCCACTCACGGCTGCAGTGTCTTCTACATTTTCAAACAGCACATCAATGAAGTGCTCTTCATCCTCTACTTCCGGAGTCCTGACAAGCGAACTGACAAACCGATAATTAAAATCTTCCTCTCCGTCACTCTTTATCCCACTGAACATATCATCGCCATATCCAGTCACAATGCTGTTGACACAGTCCATCCTGACCAACGGAATAGTGCCGTCACCATAAACATTTGTAAACATCAGAGCCGCTCCGCGGTTGGAATCAAAAGGATAAAACTGTGCCAATGTACAATGAGTCAATGTGACATCACCGCCATATACCGCCACACAGTCGCCAAGAGTGTTTGTCAGCTGGCAGTTGCCCGCCTCTACCTTGCCGGCAACCACACGCAACCCGTCACCCTGGCAATTATGGACAATGCTGCCATACATACGCAGCTTAAGTTGCGATACATCCGAAGAATCGCACACTATGCCGTCAAAAGTGCTGTGTATGTCTGTATATGTTATGGAATTTCCATAAGAAGAGCTGTGCAACCTTATTCCGCGCCACTGGCCGCTGACCATGTCGTATGGCAGATAATCAAACATCCTGTCGGTCCTGTCGCCACGCAAAACAATGTTATTATCGGCCGTTCCTTCAGACAAAAGCCTGCCGTAAACGTCTATCCCTGCATCTCCATGAAAATAAAGCGTTGTCCCTGGAGCAATGCGCAACGTAGCCATGCTGTCCACCTTCATCTGTCCGTAAACCACAACCGGCTTCTCGGTGCCGTCAATCAGAGTGTCACCGCTTATAACAACGTTCCTCAATATTGTGGCATTCCACGCATAAGCATTGAGGTTTACCCTCTGCTCCACTCCGCTCTCCAGCCCGAACACAAGCTCGTCTTCTATAAACTGTGGCCCTTCAGCTGCATTAACCGGCGCCGTAAGTTCTACAAATACACGCACACTGTCATTCTTCCTTATCTCCACATTATGCACTTGGAAACCAGCTTCAGGACTAAGATACTCACCGTCCACATTTACCCTGAACCCCACTTGGTTTCCGCCTGCAAGACGGACAGTGGAACAACGGATGCCGTCGCCCGACCTGTTATATACCCAAAAAGTCCTTGTTGAAGACGGAACGGTAGCGAACAATGTGTCAAACCGTACTGTATCAGTTGAAAAAGTCAGCACGTTTGAAGGCGAAGTGCTGAAAGAATCGTCATCAGTACAAGCGCCTAACACCAATACCGACACGGCAGCGCATAATGTTAATAATGTCTTTCCCATCGCTTATTATAACGCTTCAAAGCCGCCAATATTGCATGCCTAATAGAAAAAGGGCTATAACAGGCGCAGAGCCGCATCACTTCATCATGGAAATAATGTCCATACAGTTGTTTTCTTTCAACAACTGTTCTATACTTACTGACTTGTTGTTCTCCATGTACTTGCCGACAACACTGATATATTGCGACCTGAAAAACTTGTAGCCCAGTGCCACATTGCACACCCACATGATTTTTCCGATGTGCATGTCACGCTCCAGTTGGGTGCGTCCCTCAAAATCATGCATGGGATAAAGCGCCAGCAAATAAAAACTAAGACAGTCGGGCACGATATACTCCCTCGTCATCGTTTCTCGCTGGGACGGGAGGTAATACTTCTTATACAAATGGTAATCCTTACCCAAGTACTTGTCCAACGAAATGCCAATAGACTGATTGCCAACCACAATGCTTTGATCCAACGCCCCTATTTGCGAATAAACCTTTGGCACGGGCATGTCTGGAATATGCTCCTTAAGCTTCATGAAAGCGCTGTTGAGCTTTGTGTTGATGTCGTCCATATTGGCATATTGCGACTCTGCATCAGACACTATGGCCTGCAACGTTGAGTCTTGGAAGAAAGCAAGGAACTTGCTGTTTATCCTTGGGTCGTTAACTTCGCCAAGCCGTAGCACATCTTCAATAAGAGTACGCGTTTCCATCGGATAGTCCATGTTCATCTGCTGCAACGCTGAAAAATCACCGGTAGTAAGATACTGGCTCTCCAAACGGTCGTAGCGGCACACCTCCATACGGTGCTCACCACCATCGTCAAAAGGCTTCAGCCTCATGTCGCATGCCGTAAATACAAATGCAACCAATATCAGCAGACTATTTATTTTCCTCACTATACGCATCTTATTACTTTTGCAAAAGTACTAAAAAATATTGTATAACCCAATTAATTAGCTAAAAAAAACAAATTAAAGCACAAATAAGTACTAATATGTATAACGAAGTATAAAATTTGAATAAAAATATACAATGTGCACAAATGGTTTACACCGGCAGGCGTCTGTATCCAGCCTTGGATGTAGTCAGGCAATGTGTCCTAACCTCTAAAAGTATTGATTTATACGAAACGTCAGGAGTTCACCTACTCACTACGGCTGCAAAGACAACGAGACTTATAACTATCTGAATTCCAACGCATTGCAAAAGGGCATCTTTCGCCTCGCAAAAGATGCCCTTTTATCTCGTAATTCATGGCCTTTTACAATTCAATTGATGGCCTTTTACAAACCATCCGCAGCCAGCCCGGATTTAAACAGCAGGAATGTCAATGCTCATCGACTGCTCCTTGCCGCCCTTAAGCGAAACGACACGGCTGCAACCGCCCATCCTGAGGCGTATCGTCTTGCTGCGGTCTGAGTATAATTTCACTATGACCTTGCCTTTCTTCACGTCCCATTCAAGTTCTCTTACCGTAACTCCGCAACGGGTCCTGACACCTCTGATGCAACCATGCTCAAAACCTTCAGGCAAAGCCGGCAACAGGTCAATACCTTCCTCGGTAGAACCAACAAGCATCTCCATCAGTATTCCCGGCACAGAATGGCAGACATCAGTACAGAATGTGCCATGATTGGGATAATGCGAGGTTGCCAGACTACTGTAATAAAAGTCTTTCTTTACCAATGCCATCAGCTTGTCCATAAGCGACACCGGATTATGCACGCCTGCCGCTATCAATGCCGCATGTAACAAGCCGTGGCCGGCATTCTCATAATCATGACGGTCGCGCATCTCCAAGGCTCTCCGTGCAGCCAGGTAAAGTTCCGGGGTCTTGTCTTCGGAAAGTTCGCGGTAAGGCCAGACCATCATCAGATGGCTTGAATGGCGATGGCCGTAGTTATCCTCCAAACCGGGCCATCCCCACTCCTTTATGGCTCCGTCGGCATTGACTTGGTATGGAGGCAAAGCCTCAAGCATCTCATTCCAACGGTCACGGCCACCACCAGCGCCCTGTTCTTCGCCCAGCATGTCACACACTTTCACCAAAGTGGACAGCAGGAAACGTGCGCCCGACACATCGAAAGCCGAGTTGTTTAACAGTGACACACGGAGATTTGACGGCTGGTTTTCAGGCGAAACCGAGCCTGCAAAAATATAATGACCGTCAACATCCTTGTATTCCAGAAAGTCATCATAAAACTCTCCCATACTTTTAAGCATCGGGAACAGCCGGTTTCTCAGGAACACCGTGTCTTCCGTTACAAGATAATGTTCCCAAAACGGGTAAAGCATCCAAGCCTCTTCGCCGGTGGCGTAATGATAAGGATAATAAGTGTTTATTGACGACAGCAATCCCGAAGACAGCCCCGGCGAATTGCCACACGCCAACATGCCGCGGCAGCCCAACAGCTTGGCGGCATTGGTCTCAAAATCCTTACGCCATACTTCGTTCAAATGGAAATAACCTTCCATAACCTCGGGCATCGCCCCGATGTTCCCGCCGCACACCTGCAAATTCAGATTGGCGTCCAAATGATAATAGCCGCCCCATCCCGCATTACAGTCACCAGTCCAAATGCCCAACAAGTCAGGCGGAGTAATCTCGCAACCCGATGACAAGAAATGGTATCTTCCGGCATTGAACAGGCGTTCCCACAGGGCTAATACAGGGCGATCGGTCTGCTTCTGCATTGAAAGCAGTTCCTCATTGGAAAGGGCTCGCTCGGCTCTCGTCGCCCCGAGGTCAAGCGTTACACGACCGTATATATCAGAATGAAGTGCCTTGTGGGCATCAAGCAGGTCGTCATAATCGGCAGGCAACTCGTCCAACGCGGTTTCTACACCTCCGTCAGGCCAAGATCCGGCGCAGCCTGAACCGTACTTTTTGTTTTTCACCAAAATCAATACGTCAGACGCATCCTCAACAAACAATGTATCGTTGCATAGCCGCGAACTTCCGCCTTTTAGTATTATGCGCGCGCCGCCCTCATAACCGGTGTCGTTCATCGGAGCGGCATAGTTGGCACGGACATTCAGATAAGAATCGCTGCCACGCTTTACAATCTTCATGTCCTTGGGAAATCCGGCCTCAGCAGGCATTTGCAGGCTGATGGCACAGTTCAATTTCCCTGACGAAGGTATCGACAAATTCAGCACTGCGGCATTGGCGGCACGTGAGACAAACGACCGGCGAACCCATTTACCACGCCCGTCCGTCCATCTGACAAAGACTTCTCCAGTCGAATAATCCGTACTACGGTCATAATCACGCACTGCTCCGCATGAGTCCATATCAACCTTCAGCAGGTAGCCCGGATGCCGGCCGCCCTCTCCCCCATCCTTCCAATTGGCCGTGCGCACGGCCAAATCGTTGGCTTCCTTGAAACGTCCGCTTACACATAGCTGCTTTATACGCTGCAATGTGTCACGGGGCACATCGGCAAAAGTACGCGGATGAGCACCAGGAAAATTGAAAAAGCGGTCGTTGACGACTATAGTCTCATGCAACGGATTGCCAAACACCATGATGCCCATCTTGCCGTTGCCGGCCAATAACGCCTCCTGCCACTGCCCGTACTGTGCCGGATAGCTGGTTGAATGCCCCCAAGCCTCATGCAACGAATACGGCCATGCACGTGAAACAACAGACAGGAGGATTGCAAACAAGACAACTGTTTTTCTCATCTTCCGAACATCTTAAAGTTTCAATAAGTTTATCCTGTCCACATTATAACCCTCAACAGAAACATCAGCCTCCGCATCTTGGGGCGTGAACTCTAATGACACATGCCTGCGTTCACCGGGAAGCAAATGGAAATACCCGTCAGATACGTATGCCGGCAATATGCGTTCACCTGTTGCGGCATTGCGAATATTAAGCTTCAATGATATGGCCGGAACCCCACTTTGGTTGACAATCTCGATTCCCACCTTGTCACCTGTCCTCTTGACAAGCTTTGCTTCTATTGTACACTTAGGCAAAGAATTGAACGATTTGAGAGTTCCGTCCACGTCTGTTTTCCAATAATCGTTTGTCGAAAGGACATTGCCCTTACGGTCTTTCAACGTAAGACGTTCCATATATACGCCGGATGCACGCTCCGGTCTGGGCTGTGAAAAACATTCGGTCAATACGCCCGGCGCAACATCTGTCTTGGCACTGCGCAGATACAGGCGCTTACCGTCCAATCCATACGCCTCGTAAATGGCCGTCACACCCTTCAGTTCTTTGGATGTAAGGTTTACGACAACAACCTTATCGTCGTCAAGATTTTTCTGTATATGTATAGGTTCGCAAGCCTTACGGCATCCATAGAAAGAGCCAAAAGGCTCATAGTCCCATGAATATATCTGCCAAACCATACTCGGCCACGCCGGATGGCTCATCCATAACAGCAGACCGCTGGTACTGTTCCATAGCTTGCTGTTCCATGCCTCAAACATTGCGCGGTGGCTGTCATAATTAAGTATCTGCGCCTTGCGGTTGAAATCCACCAGGCTTGAAGGTTTGCCGAACTTATGTTCAAGGTCGTTCATAAAGTCATTCTGTCCTCCATGCAGGTCATGATAGTACCACACGTCACTTATCGGCCACGCATCCTCCTCACTCATCATATCCAAAATTGACTCGTATGTAGGTATGGACGTTGACCCTTGCTCGGTGTTGAAACCGTGGGCGCGCTTTGTGTAATAGTCAACAGGATTCTTAAAGTAATTCCAAGGGCCGCTCGGACGCAGGTTGCAATGCGTTGAATTTGGAGTATAATAACGTGTTCCGTCAACACGGGCGATCATCTCCGCCAACCGCTTTTCTATATATTCGGGTGCAAATCCCTCATTCCTCGGATTCCAAATGGCTATTGACGGATGATTACGGAAACGTTTAACAACATCTTCCGCGTTACGCAAGAAAAGGTCATCGTCGTTTACCGGCATATTATATCCTTGCGTACTAAGCCAGAAATCATTAAAAACCAACATTCCATATTCATCGCAAAGCTGGTAAAACACTTCTTCCGTGCTCTCACCTGTCCAATTGCGTATCATATTGAAATTTGCCTCTTTATGCAGACGGAAGTAAGGTTCAAGGTGCTCACGCGAAACGCGTTTCATGCCATCGTCCATTCCCCAATTACCTCCTTTGCAAAATATACGCCTGCCATTGACGCGGATAACCAGGTAATGCTTCATCGCATCATCCGGAGACGGGACCAATATATCAGTTGAAACATCTTTCAACAAACGCGGCATACACATCCCTTCTTCAACATACTTGCGGTTGACATTATCAAAAATAGGGGCCGCATCCTGCATGGCTGCAGGTCGGAATTCCATTCTCCGCACACTGTCATCAGGGCAACAAACCTCCAATTCGTAAGTAAGTTCGCGGACACCGAAACGAACTTGCTTCACATCTGAAACATGTTCGCCTTCCGACACCGATACCCCCATCGTGTAAAGTGCTTGTGCGCCATAATTATTAGGCCACCAAAGACGAGGATTCTTCATTCTGAGCACGGCATACTCAGAGGGAAGGAAGCACACTTCTTTCTTCTCTCCCGGCGACAAATCAACCTTCTTGGAAATCGTCTTTCCCTCAAAATCCAAGTTGACAGCCACTTGCTTGGGACGAGTCTGCACATTTTCCACCTCTGTACGGACTGTCAGAAATGCTTGTGTCGTATCAGGCAAAGCCAAACGAGTAATCACTTGGGTATCATGCAACCGCACGCCTTCCGTGAAACGCAGGTGTACGTCCTGCCAAATACCGATATTACGGTCACGTATACCAGGCACCCAGTCCCATCCTTCAGAAGAAATGAACGTCGGTCCATCCAAGCACAGCTGGCCTCCATTCATTCCATTGCCAGCCGAAGGCGACTGCTCATGAGGTATACCTGGATTTGGAGGAGGAAGTATATGCACGGCCAACACGTTTTTTCCATCACGCAATGCTCTCGTAGCATCAAACTCTCCACGCATAAAAGCACCTTTCATTGTGCCAAGACAGAGTCCGTTCAACCATATCTCCGCCTGGTAATTTATACCGTTGAACAAGAGCCAAGCCTCTTTTCCGGCACATGAAACTGGAGTTTCAAACTCGAAGCGGTACCACCAGTCCATGCGGCAAAGCGTATCCGGTATTGACAAATTGTTCAATCCGAAATAAGGGTCAGCATAAATTCCTTGGTCAACCAGCGTTGTCAGCACAGTACCCGGTACTGTGGCATTATACCATCCATCTCCGGAAACGGCGGAAGCATCGGCCTCAAAAACCGATTTACCAGACGTTATAACGTCACGCCCCGAACACATACGCCAGCCTTGAGACAAAAGATAATCATTATTGCCGACTTTTTCCAGCTTCGCATCAATCTTTGTCTGCTCTTTTACGGTTGGTTTTATTACGGCACCGCTCTTTGAACGAGGCAACGTTTTTACATCCTGAGGATGTGAAAGCCCCCAATTGGCGACATTTTGTGCCGCCAATCGGGGTGTCTCTACCATACAACACGTCAAAAAACATGCGATGGCTAATATTTTATTTCTTGTCATTTGGCCGCTGTATGGTTATTTGACAATATGGCAACGCCCTGCAAACGTATGTCTGCGGAAGAGGCTCCAACCATTATGGTGTATTCTCCGGACGGATAAATAAAACATCCTTTCGCCTCGTCCCAGTAACGCAGCTGGTCTTTGCGCAGCTTAATGGTTACATTGCGGCTCTCGCCTTTCTTCAAAGTTACTCTCTCAAAGCCTTTCAGCTCTTTTACAGGCATCACCTCGTTACGTTGCGGCAACTTGACATAAACCTGTGCGACTTCGTCTCCTGCACGCTTTCCTGCATTCTTCAATGTGAACGAAACATTGGCATACTCATCATCTTCAGTCACTTTCAAGCCTGAATATTTGAAAGAGGTGTAACTCAAGCCATACCCGAACGGATAAAGCACGTCGCCCTTGTAATACTGATATGAACGTCCTTTAGTAACATCGTAATCATCAAACGCAGGCAGGTCGTCAAGACTTCTATAATAAGTCAGCGGCAGACGACCGCCGGGATTATAGTCGCCGAACAGGACTTCGGCAACGGCTGTGCCTCCGCTTTCACCCGGATACCAGGCGTTCACTATCGCCGGCACATTCTCGTCCATCCAGTTTACTGCCAAAGAGCTGCCCGCAACAAGCACTACTACAACATTTTTGTTCACCTTATATATCTCTTGCAGGAACTCGCGCTGGTCGGCCGGAAGCTGAATGCCATAACGGTCCTGGCCTTCACGCTCTATCGACTTGTTGATGCCAAGCACAGCCACAACCGTCTCGCATTCACGAACAGCCTTGCCTGCCTCTCCGTACAGGTCGAGACGCGTCTGCGTTCCCACCTGCGGAACTTTCCATTGCAGCTTTGCCACGGCATAATCGCGGTTGTCATAATACTCCGCCTTAAGCTCGTAATCCCTGCCGGCCTCAAGATACATCTCCGCGGTATCCGTCCGCACTGAATGTCCGGCCCATGCGTCAATGAGCATCTTGCCATCAATGCTGAGGCGGCAACCGTCATCTGAAGTAAAACTGAACTTGTAGTTACCGGAAACAGTGGGGCGCAGTTTACCCGTCCAGCGGATAGACAATGGCGATGCAGGCAAGAACGGGTCTGGCGCCTGATTGCCCGGTTCGAAGTTAATCCACTCCTCCTTGCGAACTTTCGGAGAACCTTCGAGCTTGGTATTGCTGAAATATTCGGCTTTCAATCCATCCGGGAAGTTTGCGCCTTGTATCAGCTCCATGCCGTCTACAGCCGATTTCCACGGAGCATAGACAACTTTCACATCGTCGCCCACCCTTTTGCGGATGCCGTCAAGTATCGAGACCGGGGCTATTACAGGCGAACCGCTGTAATCGCCGAACTCGCACTTGCCCGCATTGATACCCACAACAGCTATCGACTTCACTTTTTCCGGATTGAGGGGCAGCATGTTTTTCTCGTTCTTCAACAGTACGATGCACTCCCTTGCTGCCTGAAGAGCCACTTGCTGATGCTCCTTCGAGCCTATTACATCCGGCGATATCCGGGCGTATGGGTTTTTATCCGTGCTGTCAAACAGTCCCAATTGCATACGCGCCTTCAACACGCGGTAGGCCGCCGTGTCGATGTCGGCATCCGAAACCATGTACTGACGGTAGGCGTTAAGCAGTGGCTTGTCATAAACATCGTCGCCGCATTCAAGGTCGAGTCCGGCCTTCAGGGCAAGCGTTGCTGCCGTTTCCTTGGTCTTAACGTACTCATGCCCTGTACGCAACAATGAAACTCCGCCGCAATCTGACACTACATATCCGCCGAAGCCCCAGTCGTTGCGCAACACCTTGTTGAGCAGCCACGGATTGGCCGAGCACGGAACGTTGTTTATGGCATTGTATGCCGCCATGATAGAAGCGGCCTTTCCATCCTTGATGCATGCTTCGAAAGCCGGAAGATAATATTCCCTCAACTGCTTTTCCGAAATCTGCGGATTGCACTCGAAACGGTTATGCTCCTCATTGTTGGCAGCAAAATGCTTCGGCGTAGCCACCACTTTCAAGTACCGCTTGTCGTCGCCTTGCAGGCCGCGGACGAAAGCCGTACCCATAACTCCGCTCAAGTAAGGATCTTCACCATACGTTTCAGGTGTGCGCCCCCAACGGGGGTCGCGTGCCATGTTCACCGTAGGAGACCAGAACGTAAGCAAGTCGCTGAACTGATACTTTTGGTTGCGCCCCTGATCCAGTTCATTCCAGCGCGCACGGGCCTCATCCGATATTACCGTTGCTACTTGCAGCTGCAACCGGGGATTCCATGTAGCCGCCAGTCCGATAGCCTGCGGAAACACGGTGAAGCGTCCCGGACGTACAATCCCGTGCAAAGCCTCGTTGCCATGATAATACTTCGGTATGCCAAGCCGCGGAATACCGGGCGACGTGGCACGCAAAAGGCCGATTTTCTCTTCCACCGTCAACCGCGACAGCAAGTCCATTACACGGTCATGCACCGGTGCGGCCTCGTCCTTATACAACTCTTGCTGCTGGGCGGAAACACCGCAAGCCGACGCCGCAAGCAGCACAATGAATGCAAATCTCTTGAATGTTCTCATAATATCTGTTTACGTTTAACTTTTTGATTGCAAAGTTAAAGTCAAACGCTTATCAGTATTATAAAAAACACTTAACGGGCGCTTAAAGTCTGATTAAAAACATATTTAATGCACAAATCTTACAAAATATTTTCCAATATGCCGTGTCTTACGCTGCAAAACGCCACCTTTTACAACACAAAAGACCGCCTTTCACACGGTAAAAGGCGGCCTTTCTGTAGCGAACTGATTTTCAGCGGAATTATAATTAATGCTCCGTATCACAACATATCGACAATATAAAGCAGCTTTCCATTCAAATCATATGGTGCAATCACATTCAAATTAAGAAAAATATAAATGGAAATGCCTCCAACAAGACTTAATGGCAGAGAACTGAATATCAGCCAATTGCTTACACTCCTGTTATATTTCGAACGCTTATATCTTGCAAATATATAGTCTTTCCTTTTGGCATATCTCACCAGTGAATGCACAAACACCACGACAGCATATAGAAGATACATTGCAAGATCAGCGTTTCTATTTCCGACACTAAGCAAAGCCATCATAAAACCAGCAAGAGGAAAACATAAGAAAAACTTTACAGCTGTTACGAACAGCATACTTGCCACAGGCGCACAGTCTCCCTTTCTGGCATACCACACATACATCCGATAATAAATATAATCCATACCCACAATAAAACATCCATTATATTTTGTATTACCAGCGTATTGGGAGTTGCCCGATGGCACAGGTTATCATTTCAGCAAATCGTCAAGGAACTTGTCGAGGTCCTCGTCCAGCCCCTTCATCAGGTCGCCGCCGATGATTTTGATGTCGCTGTCAACGAGGTACAACTCGCACAAATGCTCCCTGTCATCATTCTCAAGAATGAAACTGTAAGGCTTCAATATGCACAAGCCCTCGACCACATCCTGCATCTTTGCCATAATGCCCCTTATTACTCCGGCTACACTGTCATAAAAATCAGGGACAGGACAATTAATCCAATCATCGACAACACATCGCGTAATCTCGCTGTCATTGTCGTCAAACGCCATTAGTTCGCCCGTATCCTGCGACAAGCTCAAATGTATGTCAGTCATTATTACCGGCTCCTCGACCGCAGGAAACTTCTGCGCTATCTTTCTTATAAAGCGTTCTATCTGCGCAATTGTTGCATCTGTAACATTCATAGCCCTGTATCTTTAATATTTAATCGACTTTTTCTTCGGTTTGCTTTCGTTGCTCATCCTGTCCAAAGCCGTTACGGCATACTTCACTTTCTCGCCCGGACGGATGTCGGTTTCAGGTATCTCGTAGAACTCGTCAGTGGTGATGGCAACAATTTTCGCAGGATTACCAATATCTTCCTTGTCACCCTTGGCGAACTTGTACACAACATATTTTACCGCCTCGTTTTTCCATCCCTTGCCACTCGGTGCCTTCCAAAAAAGTACCGGACGGCCGTCGATGCCCAGTATCTTCATTTTCTTGACTTTCTTAGGCGCCTTACCGTCAATATAAGGCATCGTCGGAACAAGCGCAGGATGCTTCCAATACACTTTTTCCAGCAACGAGCCATAATTACCTACATTATCCACTACGGCCTTTGCATACCAAAGCACCGTACCATCAACATTCCCCATGACATTGTGCAACTTGCGCTTTGCCGGCAACTGGTTGAGGTTCGGGTTGTCAGGGTCAGGGAATTTCGCCGTCCGCTCCACATCTTCACCTATGTAAAGATGGCGCTTCCCAGCATATTTGTTCCACCATTTTATCAGCGTTTCATAATCAGCAGCCCTGTTTCCTATCTCCCAATACAACTGAGGCACGCAATAATCGACCCATCCGTTGTTCACCCACATAAGCACATCGGCATACAAATCGTCATAATTCTGAAGGCCGTTGGTGTTGCTTCCAACCACAGAATCGCTTGCCTTGTTGCGGTAAATGCCGAATGGCGACACTCCGAACTTGACCCACGGCTTCACTTCGTGTATCGTTTCGTACAGCTGCTTCATAAAAAGGTTGACATTATAACGGCGCCAATCACCGACATCCTTTATCCCATTACCATAGGCCGCATATTCCCTGCCATCAGGTATCGACTGCCCGGTCACAGGATACGGATAAAAATAATCGTCTATATGCAGGCCGTCAACATCATAACGCCCGACAATATCCGCCACCACCTTACATATATAATCACGGTTTTCAGGCAAACCCGGATTCAATATCAATTGCCCGTCATACGCAAAAACCGTTTCAGGATGCCGTATGGCCACATGAGTGCTTGCAAGTTCGCGCGTGGTCTTGGTCTTTGCCCTGTAAGGATTTATCCATGCATGAAGCTCCATTCCACGCTTATGGCACTGTTCCACCATCCATGCCAACGGATCCCAGTAAGGCGAAGGAGGCTGTCCCTGCCTTCCTGTAAGGAACCGGCTCCATGGCTCGAGTTTACTTTCATACAATGCGTCGCACTCCGGCCTCACCTGAAATATTATCGCATTCACTCCACAAGCCTTAAGCCTGTCGAGCTGGGACGCAAGCGTTGCCTGCATCTGGCGCGTACCCATGCCTAGAAACTGTCCGTTTACACACTGTATCCATGCACCCCTGAACTCTCGCTTTAGACGGTTGTCCGCATACCCTTGAATACCTGACAACAAGAGCATGCCTACGGCAAGAAATAACCTTAAACGGCTATGTACATATCTTTTCATACCCCAAAGTTACAATGTTTTATTCATTAAAACAAATATATATTAATAAAAAGTGAAATTAGTACCTCTAAACGGCCGTATATTCAATACCTATTTACTAACAACTGTTAAACATTTCGACTGTGTGGGCACACATTAAATTTGTAAAAATAAATCTTTATTATTGTTTGGTTAATAAAAAAAAAGTCTATATATTTGCAATCGTTATCCTGAAAACAATCTTTTTACCTTAAAAAACTAATACCTATTGAAGATATAGAGCGGTTGCCTGTGAAGGCCCACCGCTTTATTTTTTTGTCCTTACACGTCGGTTTACATGATAACAACAAGCCTGTTGAAAGACATAATGAACGCATACGTTTTCGGAAAGGTCATGTTTTACAATGTAAAATACGGCTTTTTAGTCTATAAAAGGCATCCTTTTGCCCTGTAAAAGACGGTCTTTTACAAGGCAAAAGGAAAGATTGGAGCAAACCGCTCATTATCAACGGTTTACAAAAAGCTTCAATAGAATGTTGTTGTAAATATCAGCATGTCGGCCCACAAGGCTGTTTCATTTCGGAAACCACCTTATTCTGAATTGTAACGGTGACATTGTCAAATGAATGCCACAGTAAGCCCTGCCATGACAATGCTAACCATCGACATCAGTTTTATCAGGATGTTGAGTGACGGACCGGATGTGTCCTTGAACGGATCACCAACGGTATCACCCACAACCGCGGCCTTATGGCATGGCGAACCTTTACCGCCGAAGTTGCCTTCCTCTATCATCTTCTTTGCATTGTCCCATGCTCCGCCTGAATTAGCCATGAACACTGCAAGCGTAAAACCTGTTGACATTCCGCCGACAAGCAGTCCAAGTACACCAGCAACGCCAAGCACCATGCCCACAACTACTGGTATTATGATTGCCAAAACCGACGGAAGTATCATTTCACGAAGAGCCGAGCGGGTTGAAATCTTTATGCAGCGGTCATAATCAGGCGTTGCCTTGCCGTCCAATATGCCCTTGATTTCACGGAACTGCCGCCTGACTTCTTCTACCATAGAACCGGCTGCACGGCCTACCGCACCCATTGTTATTCCACTGAACATGAACGCGGCCATCGCACCGACAAAAACTCCGACAAGCACATTGGGATTCATCAAATTGACTTGGAAGAAGTTTATCATGTCAAGAAGACCGGCATTGTCAGGATTAAAAACATTCCCTACATTGTCAATAAAAACCTCTCCTTCCGCCACAGCCCGTGACATGTTGATTTTTATCTCCTCGATATATGAAGCAAGCAACGCCAACGCCGTAAGGGCCGCACTGCCTATGGCAAACCCCTTGCCTGTAGCAGCGGTAGTATTACCTAAAGCGTCGAGCGCATCAGTACGCTTGCGCACTTCCGGGTCGAGTCCGCTCATTTCGGCATTTCCGCCGGCATTGTCGGCAATCGGTCCGTAAGCGTCGGTGGCAAGTGTTATTCCAAGTGTGGAAAGCATGCCTACGGCTGCTATTCCGATGCCGTAAAGTCCTTTGGATATGCTGGCCGAATTCATCGACATGTCAAAACCGTTGGCGCAAAGATAGCTCGCAATTATGGCAACAGATATAGTAACGACCGGCACCATTGTAGAAATCATGCCTGTACCTATGCCTTTAATTATCACCGTAGCCGAACCGGTTTCCGATGATTTGGCGATGCTCTTCGTCGGTTTGTAGCCCTGGCTGGTATAATATTCCGTTGCCATACCGATAATCACACCGGCGGCCAATCCACTGATTACGGAAAACGAGACGCCAATCCAATTCTCTATGTCCAACAGATAAAGTATTACAAACGTCGCAACTGCTATCAGACAGGCTGAAACATTTGTACCAAGGCTTAGGGAGTGAAGCAAGTCTTTCATCGTTGCCCCTTCCTTTGTACGCACCATGAATATTCCGGCCAATGAAAGGAATATGCCAACCGCCGCTATAAGCATTGGCGCAATGACAGCCTTCAGCTGCATGTCACCGTTCAGGGCGAACGCAGTTGCGCCAAGGGCAGCCGTGCTAAGTATGCTTCCGCAATAGCTTTCGTACAAGTCCGCTCCCATTCCCGCAACGTCGCCGACATTGTCACCAACATTGTCTGCTATCGTCGCAGGGTTACGAGGGTCGTCTTCAGGAATGTCGGCCTCAACCTTTCCAACAAGGTCGGCACCGACATCGGCGGCCTTTGTGTATATTCCGCCGCCTACGCGGGCGAACAATGCCTGCGTGGAAGCACCCATTCCGAACGTAAGCATGGTCGTAGTAATAGTTACAAGAGCTGTATTCTCACCTTCATAAAAAGCGCTAAGCAGAACAAACCACAACGCGATGTCAAGAAGGCCGAGACCTACTACCACAAGCCCCATCACCGCTCCGCTTCTGAAAGCAATACGCAAACCGCGGTCGAGGCTGTTCCTTACGGCATTAGCGGTACGGGCTGAAGCGTAAGTCGCAGTCTTCATGCCGAAAAAACCGCACAAACCGGAGAAAATTCCACCGGTGAGAAACGCGAACGGAACCCACGGATTTTGTACATGGAGCACATAAGCCATAAACGCAAACACCAGACACAAGATGATGAAAATAACAGCCACGACCTTGTACTGCTGCTTGAGATAGGCCATAGCTCCTATGCGCACATATCCGGCAATCTCTTTCATTCTGACTGTTCCCTCGTCTTCCTTCATCATGTACTTGAAGAAATACCATGCCATTGCCAACGCACATACCGACGCGAACGGCACAAGCCAAAATACTAACGGAATGTTCATAATCATTTGTTTTTATTAGAACCTGAATGATAATTGTGTGTCTATCATGCTATAATTATGCCTTTGAAGCGAACGGTCATTGACAAACGCGTATTCAAGGTTAACCTGTAGGTTCTTCACAAAGACATAATCTATGCCCAATTCATAAAAAGTCTTGCTCGTTCCCCATTCCGCCTGCGGACGGTACATGTCGTAACGGGCCTTCACATGCAGTTTCTTTTTTATTACAGGAGCAATAGCCAAGGCATAAAATCCGTCGGCCTTATTGCCAGATGAATAGTTTACGGCGTCATCCCTTACGTCAGAGCTTTGGTTGTAAACCTTGGTGAAACCGTAACCTGTGGAATGTATGTATTCCGAACGGAATGTCCAGTCGTCCGCCACATACTCGCCGCTTATTGCATAGCGGTGCTTCCCCAGGCTCTTCACACCGTCATCGCCCTTCCGTGCGTATGAACCGGTCCAACCGAACGCGCCTATGCGCAAGCCGGAAACAGGCATAACCCAAATGCCGCCGATAACATCTTTCCGATTGTCTACATCCTTTGTATTTATGCCTTGACCGTTGAACACACCTACTTGATAATGAAGCAGATACCTGCCCGATGCCGTCTTTATAACGTCGCCCTGCAACTGCAAGCCTATGTCACGGCCGTTTGAGGCGTGTTCGCCTGTCCGGTCGCTGAAGCCAGCCAGCTTGCTGACGTTCTGCGAATAGCCCATGAAGCCTTGGTCTATGGGATTCATGGGATTCTCGAACGTGAAAGGACGCTTGAATTGACCTGCCTTTATCTTCAGGAACGGCAGTTTCTGCCACTCCAAATATACATCCACGAGCCTCGGGCTGTCACCTAAAGTCGATGTATTACCGTTAATCTGCCCCTGCAGTTTGTAAGCGAAATCGCCAAGTATGCGTCCGTCAAGCGACAGGCGCACCATCCTTACACTGAACGTATTGCTTTCAGCCTCATGCTGTCCGCTGTATTGATATTGGCCTATCGCATAGCCGCTTAATTTCGGTTTGTCAAAGATTTTCGCCTTTTCCTGCGCTGAAACGCCATTATATGCAGACAAGAGGAAAAGCGATACGGCAAATAAACAGGATTTCTTATACATCATGGTCTCATTAATTCATAGTTTTGATGCGGCCGGTCAAGCCCGTTTTACCAACAGGACAACGTTTTCCACGTGCGGCGTATGCGGAAACATGTCCACCGGCTGTACTGCTTCCACCTTATAATATTGGTCCAGCAGCGCAAGGTCACGCGCCTGTGTGGCCGGATTGCAACTTACATATACAATGCGCCCCGTGCCTGTACGGATTATCGTCTGCACCACGTCGGGGTGCATCCCGGCACGCGGCGGGTCGGTTATTACTATGTCAGGGCGGCCGTTTGCGGCGATGAAGCCGTCGGTCAGTATATCTTTCATGTCTCCGGCATAAAACAACGTGTTTTCAATTCCGTTGATTTCGGAGTTGACTTTGGCGTCCTCAATGGCTTCAGGTACATACTCTATCCCGACAACCTTACGCGCATTGCGCGCTACGAAGTTTGCAATAGTGCCGGTGCCGGTGTACAGGTCGTAAACGAGTTCATTGCCGGTAAGTCCGGCAAAATCGCGAACAACCGAGTAAAGACGCTGGGCCTGCTCCGTGTTTGTCTGGTAAAAGCTCTTAGCCCCCACCTTGAACTTCAGTTCCTCCATTGTCTCGAAGATATGGTCTTCACCCTTGAACACCTGTATGTCGAGGTCGTTGTAAGTGTCGTTGGCCTTCTGGTTGTCAACGTAAAGCAACGATGTTATTTCGGGAAAGCCGTCGGCCAAATGCTGCAACAGCCCCTTTGCACGTTCATCGTCGCCCTCTTCGTCATAGTGGAACTGTACGAGCACCATCCATTCGCCCGTATCCGAGTTTCTTATCACAATGTCGCGCAGCAGTCCATGCTTGCCGCGCAGGTCGTAAAACGTCATCCCCGTGGCGTATGCGTAGTCACGTATGGCGTTGCGTATGCGGTTGTGCAGGTCGTCCATCAGCCAGCACTTCTCTATCGGAAGTATCTTGTCGAACGCCCCCGTGATATGGAAACCGATGGCATTCATCTGCGTATATTCAGTGCCGGCAGAAATCTCTTCTTTCGTAAGCCACCGCTTGTTACAGCAACCGAACTCAAGTTTGTTGCGGTAACCGAAAGTCTTTTCCGAACCGAGAATGGGCCTTATTTCGGGCAACTCAACCTTGCCTATGCGTGTAAGCTGGTCGTGCACCTGCTGCTGCTTCATCTTCAGCTGCTCCGTGTATGGCACATTCTGCCACTTGCAGCCGCCGCACAGCCCGAAGTGGGCGCACTGCGGAGCTATCCTTACGTCGCTTGGCTTCACTATCCTTATGATTTCCGCCTCACAGTAGCTGTGTTTCTTGCGCCTCACCTGCAAATCGACGACATCGCCCGGAACGGCGAACGGCACGAACACCACAAGGTCGTTGACCCTCGCTATCGACTTTCCCTCGGCTGCATAATCTGTTATAGTGACGTTCTCCAATACGGGTAACGGTTTCTTTTTCCTGCTCATATAAAATGTCTTGTCGTTATTTATTGTCGCATGAAGTAGCAAACAAACATGAGTAACATATCAATATCTGGATATTACGCACGCCCGGTCATGCCAACTTGCATAAATTGGTACAAAAGTAATATAAAAAAACGAATCCTTAAGGATAATGGAGTGATTTTAAAACGAAATGTTTGTGAAAATAAGATAAGACATTATCTTTGTAAGCAGACAACAAAACAATTCTACAAAAATATGGGGGAACACGCCGGGACACAACCCGAGAACAATGAAATAAGGATATACCAAAGCCAATACAAGAGCCTGTCGCTTGCAGTCATTTGCCTTCTGTTTGTCACAGGAGGTATTTTCATACTGAATGACGACGATTGCACCACAACTGTCAAGCTTATAGGCGGATGGCTTAACATAGCTTTCTTCGGCCTCGGCGGCCTTCTACAGCTTTTCGCAACACTGCACAACAGGATAAAGAACATACCGTTTATTATTATAACCGACCGCAACGTCAGTTTCTATGTACAGTTTAAAAAGAGCTATCATACAATAAACTTCGACGACGTAAAGCAGTTCAGGATTATCAGCATATACGGTTCAAAAATGATTGCGGTTGATTACAAGAAGAATGTTATGGAACAGCTGTTTGACGGCAGCAACGGCATTACCGCGAAGATTATGTCCTACAACCTGAAAAAGACCGGCGCGGCAATCAGCATTCCGACAGCAAACCTTACGATGAAAGCAAAAGACATCTGCGCCATTCTGAACAAACGGATTGACGGTAAATATCCGTCAAAAGGATGACCGGATTACACCTTCATTCCAAAATGCCGCATATTGCGCTGCAATATGCGGCATTTCAGGCGGTAAAAGGTGGCCTTTCACATCGCGAAAGGCCACCTTCTGCAAGACAGTCCCCAACATCACAAAATACAAGAGCTTAAACAAGCGTGTAGCAACAATTTCCACACGTCATGGCAACGGGACTTTATCCTATCATCGGCACAAGGTATTTGGCCATAAAGTAGCCTCCGGCAACAAGCCAGATGAACAATATGAATGCTAGCAGGAACGGCTTGAAGCCGGCCTTCTTGAACTTGTCGATGCTGGTTTCTGCTCCGAGGGCGGTCATCGCCATAGTCAAAAGAAATGTGTCAAAGACGTTGATGAAATCCACAAGACCACGCGGCAACAAACCAAATGAATTGAAACCGATGACAACCAGGAAAAATATTGCGAACCAAGGGAGCGATATTCGTCCCCGTCCTTCGGTGTCCCCTCTTTGCAAAGCGGCACGCATAACGCTGTAACTGATTATGAGCAACACCGGCACAAGCATCATCACGCGGAGCATCTTTACAATGATAGCAGCATCTGAAACCTCTTTGCCCATAGCGTTGCCTGCTCCTACAACGTGTGCCACTTCATGCACTGTAGAGCCGGTGAATATTCCCATAGCCTTGGCATCAAGGTCGAACACCCCATTACGGTACAGCACCGGATAGACAAACATTGCCAATGTTCCGAAAATAACAACCGTTGACACGGCTACGGCCGTCTTATACGGTTTCACACGGATGGCCGATTCCGTACCAAGAACCGCTGCCGCACCGCATATTGCACTGCCAACCGACGTCAAAAGGGTTATGCCCCTGTCCATCTTCAGCAACTTGCCGATAAAAATGCCGCCGCATATTGTCACCGTCACAACTATCGCATCTATAACGATGGCAGGCAAGCCGACCTCAAGCACGTTCTGGAATGTCAGGCGGAAGCCGTAAAGTATTATGCCTATACGCAATATGCGCTTGGAACAGAACTGTATTCCCGGCACCCATGTGTCAGGCAGATTATTGCGAAGGCTGTTCGCATAAAGCATTCCGAGAACTATGCCTACAATCATAGGGCTTAGCTGCAGGCTCTTGACAAACCCCATGTCACCGATATAAAACGCGGCGCATGAAAACAATGTTATAAGCAGTACGCCATGAAGCATACTGCTGCGCTTCTCTGTCAACATGTTTGAATAAAGTTAATTACATTGAAATACTTACACCCTTAACGGTTTTGAGGGTGCAAAGATAGTGAAAGGCGAGCGCAAAGAGAAATGAAAAACGAAGTTTTTTGTTTTCTCTTTGCCGAGCCGCATCCTATCTAAGCGAAGCAAAGGTGAGGATTTTTGTTCATGAATCCATAACGGCACGGCAATAAAAAGCGTTTGTCAATCGATATTGCCGACCCATACGGACATGTCTGTCACATCGTTCCCGTCCGATTGTATGTCTGCACCGCGCACATACGCTATTATGGAAGCAATGACAAAGGCCACCAAGCCAATGGCTATAAGCGAGAATGCCACAAACCAGCCCGACCGCTTTCGTCCGTCGGCAGCATCCCCTTTTATGCGCGGTATGACAGACGGACGCTCTGCAACATTCCTGCAAGTACACTTTTCGGCCGCCTCCACCATGGCATTATCGCCTATCAGAGCTGCCATGTCCTGCATGACTTTTCCGAAAGAGTAAACATCACAACGCACATCCGACTTTGCTCCCTTTTGCAACAGTTCTGGCGCAATATAGCCGGAAGTGCCTCCGGGCTGCTTCAGCACTACAAACATGTCACCGTCGGCAAGGCTGAAGTCAACTATTTTCACGTTGTGTCCATTGTGCGTCACCATTATGTTGGAAGGCTTAAGGTCACGGTGGATTATCTGTTTGCTGTGCATGTAATCTATCGCTGCAGAGGCCTGTGCGACAATCTTACGCGCCAAAGCCGGGGTAAGCTGCCGCTTGTCAATAAGACTTTTGAGGGTGCAGCCGTCAATACACTCCATCACTATGGCAGAGCCAAGGCCCTCCACCTCTTCCATACCTATGGTCCGGCATATATAAGGATGGTCAAGCTGCAAGCCAATCTCAAACTCCTTGACCAAAGCCTGTCTGTATAAAGGGATGTAAAGATAATCTGGCTTAAGACATTTCAATACGTACAATTTCCCATAACGCGACGCATAAAACAAACGCGTGTGGCCGTGAGGAGACACATAAAAACAATGCAGGGAACTGAACTTGTCGTCTACCGGCATCGACGGCGTTTCCATCTCAATGTCGAGCTTGTCTGTATATCCTGAAGTATTTTCTTGCATATCGCTTCCGCCTTGTCCGTTCATGCCTTGTCTCTAATTACATTGATTATTGTAAGCCCTCCGTTACGCCCTGCAACAAAAGGTGCGGTGCGGCAACCGTCGCGCTCTATGAACGGAAGATACAGCGGCTGTTCCTTTATGAAGCAACCTGTCATGAAACGGTCGCCTGTAACAAGTTTACTGTTAAGCGAACTTCTTACCTCGTATCTGCTGTTACCGAGATAACCAAGGCGTACTATACGGTTGGGACTCCACCCTATCTCTACTTCCGCGCCTGAACACAGTTCGCTGCTTGTAAGCTGCCGCGCATCGAAAAACGAAGAATTGTATCTCGTGCTTGTCTTAAGCCATGACTTGAAATCAGCATAACTTTCATGCCCTATATAACGCGAAAGCACGTCAAGAGTGCATTTGCGCGGAGCGTGGCTGTCGCCAACATAGCCCCAAAGACGCTTCAAAGTCGAGGCTGAAAGGCGCATCCCGAATTTACGTGAAAGATGCAATGAAAATTCCTCAAAATCAGTCGTGGTTCCCAGAACACGATTGAATTTGCGTTCAACAAGCAATTTAAGCTCTTCTATTTCCGGCGTATTCTTATTCATTCTATCCCTATGATTTTATCAAAACGTCCCCATTCCCTGTCTTCCTTATACCAAGTAACGCTGCTTGACGGCACATGGAGCACACACTGTTGGAATATGTCATCGGCCGTCTGCCCAAAAGCGTTTTCATAACAAACAGGCGGAAATTTAGCGGTAATGTACAGATTTTCGAGAGGACAACCGTCAAAAGCGTATTCGGTTATGAGTTCCGTGCTTTCGCCAAGCCTCACTTCCTTTAGTCGGCTGCATTCTTGGAAAGTGCCTGAAGGTATAAGCGTAAGCCCGTCAGGCAAAGAGACTGACTCAACCAGGCTGCCATAAAATGCGCCCTGTCCTATTTCTTTTATGCCATCGGGAAACACAAACTGCGTTATGTTGCAACTTCTGAATGCGTAATCACCTATTGATGTGACTGTTGAAGGCAACTCATAATAGCCGGTCTTGCCCATTGGGAACCACATGATATTGGTAACACCTGCATCAAACAAAACTCCGTCAACACCTGCATATACGCTGTTGGCTGGAGAAACTTCAATACTTTCAAGACCGATGCATCCGTCTGAATGCTCAACCGACACCACTGAGGCCGGTATCTGTATGCGCTTCAACGACCGGCAGTCTTTGAATGCGTCCATGCCAACCTTTATGGCGGTGGCAGGAAGAGAAACATTTTCCAACATGGAACATCCTGCAAAAAGGCCGGAGCCAACCACATTGTCCTCCGTATAGTGCTGCATGTCATAGCTGCTGCCTCCAGCTACAATCCTCACATCTGTGATATCAACATCAACCAGTTTCCCCGGTGTGCTTTCTCCGTCGATACCACATCCCATCATAGCTCTAAGGCAACGGAAATCGTCACCGTTCATAGGGCCGGCAAACGACAGTTTAGTGAACGCATAAAGGTCATCAGCCATGAGAGTTGCCAACTCTCCGGGTTCACTCGTCTTCACAGCATCACCCGTAGACAATGACATAACCTCGCCTTTGGTTTCTCCAACACGGTTCACTGCATACGGAAGCAACTCATACTCTGCCTTTTGCCTTAATCCACGTATTGTCATGCGACATTCAGAGCCTTCATCCGTACTGCCATCTTCGGCCTTTATTTTAGTTGAATCTCCGCTTTCAACGTCTACGACATAACACCCGGCCTCGGTTATCGCTTCACCGCCGTCATCTGTAATGCCGAACGAAACAATCGCACTCATAGGACCTTGGCTTAACAACGACAGTCCCGTTATGGAAGGAAGGTCGTTGGGCTTTGTGGTGAAAGTGCCGACTTCACTGCTCAACGCCACTCGTCCGTTGTCGCTTTTCAGGCGGAAATAATATTGAGTTCCGGCACTAAGCCCTGCCAGACGCGCCGTCATTGCTCCGTCATTGTCGCTTTCCGCAGACACAACAATATTCATCGCTCTCTCGTCAGCCCCATACTCAAACGTAAACTTTGGTTTCGTCTGGTTTCCGTGCAGGTCTGCATGCCCTGCAACGGTGGCTTCCGTGCGTGTTATGTCAACCGCCCCGTCGACAAAGAGCTGCGGCTCGAAGTTGTCCGGTCCATCATTATCACTGCACGATGCAAGCATCAAAACAGCAAATAACTGCACAAAATATGTAAAAAAAGACCTGTTCATTATTTATTTCTTATTTTTCCACAGCCTGACACCTACTCCGAGACTTACCTGCCACTGGCGGAACTTAATCGTTACAGCCGAAGCCGAAACGCTGACACGTCCGAATGAAGACATCACGCCGGCTTCTGCCGCCACACCCTTATGGGTCAGTCCCTCGTTAAGCACATATCCGCCGCCTTCGCTTTCGGCAAGTTGCCATGCCGTGGAAGTGCGTCCATAGCCTGCACCATAAAAAACATCAAGCCACCGGCATACGCGATGCGCAAGTCCGGCGGTCAATACATAGTTCGCATGGCGCGTCTTGCCAGTGTAGTATGGCTTAACATCGCTGTCCGGCAACATGCCGTCACGGTCGCAAGTCAGCACAGTCTTGCCGATGCTCCGCATGTCGCTCTGCGCATGGACGAAAGCCCCGTGCCTGCGCAATACAGCCAACATCAATCCCCATGACGGCCCATGTTCGTGCATCGCCACTGTAAACAAGGCGTGAAAAGCCAGTGGCATCTTCGGTTTCTTCCGCGACACAACGACCGTATCAGTAACAGTCTTTGTCAAGACAACCGTGTCCGGCCTTGCCGCAAGCCTCACTTCAGGCGTCGCAAGATTCATTTCATAAGTAACATGGCTCTCCAACGGTTTACTGAAACGATAGTCCCTCATCACTCCCCATTGCGGATGCTTTATCGTCAACAGCTTGCTACCCTTGGGCAGATACAGCCAAACTTCGCCAGTCTTGTTCTCCCTTTTCACCACTCCAAGCGGAGAAGAGAATGCGAAATCAGCCGATGCCACCACTTTTACCAATGCACATGCCTCTCCGTTTAGGTCGTAAACCGGAGAGATAAACGCGGTGACATCATTCGGCAAAGTCCTGAAAACAGACACTTTGAACTTCACCGCCAACGTATCTCCATACAAGGCAGCATGACTTGAACCATACCATGTAACAGCTACAGACTGCACCGACGCATAAACCAAAACCATGCACAAACACAGCACACGCCCAAGTCCGGTCTCACCGCACGTCCGGAACAATATGGAAAACTGTTCAGGCAACATTCGTTTCGTCATCATTCCAAATTAAAGTCACCAATGCTTATAACATCTTCACCACCGCTTACATCTGCCGCAGGCTGCCATGTCCTTACGTGGATGCAGGGCATAGCCTCGTCACGGAAGTCCCACAGCAGGAACAGCCACCCATCATCTGAATACCTGTCACTGCTATAATGCTGGCGCAAGCTTACTCCATATATGCCATCCATCGTGGGATGCCGCATTATTCGAAAATCGGAAAAGCCGACATCAATCCGCTTGTTGGCTGCAAACGCCTTAGACAGGCGCTTCACATACTCGTCTTTCGTGCGCAAATAATATTCCACACGGCCACCGACGGCATATCCGTGCTTGTCATCGGACGCTTCTTTCACCACATTTCCAACAATTATCAAGGCGCGTTCGCTGAACAGTTGCTTTATGAAATCAACATCCTTGGTTACGTATGCCATCCTAAGATGCTCGCAATAATTCAGTATTACGCGCCTGCGCTCTGCATCATCCTCACCAAGTTTTCCCGACAACACTTTCACTGCTTCGCGGTAAAATGGATTGTCGCGCCTTAGCTTGCGCAGGTCATCAACACCCAACTTGCGCGACGGCATTGCCTCTTGCGTCTCGCATGCTGCGTCCGGCGACACACCGTCAACCGAATTATCCTGCTGGGGACGAAATGTAGCGCGGCCATATCTCTCTTGCTCATAGCCTGTATCCTGTCCTTCAACGAAGAACGTAACGATACCGTTTTTATCTATAAAACCCATCCTGCCGGTCATCTTCTCGCGGAAACGCAGCAGTCCGTTACGGTAACGAATGTCAAGAAGACAATTGCGCACAGGAATATCAAACACCTTATGCCCTCTGCCATCCTCAACAACAATGCACGTATCGCCGTTCCCATCGGCAACGGCAACAAGCTCACGCCCTTCATACATGCCGAACCTTTTACATACATTATTCCCGTTTACATTGAAGGTGCGCGACAGCCATAATGCCGCCGCCACACCCACTAATGCCAGTGTAAATGCAAACAAAATGTATATAAAGGTCTTCATGTTTACTGCCAGTCCTCTATCTCTCCGCCTATTTCAATCTTCACCTGGTCGGGATTGTCTGAAATGACGAGGTTCACAAGATGGTTCGTGCCCGGTTTGAACTGGAACGTACTTTCATATATGTAAGATACACCTTTCATTATTACTTCTATCAGCGGCATCCTGTTTTCAACACGCTGCGGCACTACTATGGCCGAGAATATTGTTCCTGCGTCCTGCTTAGCCTTGATTGTAGCCCGTGTTCCGCGCACATATCGCGTTGCCACGCCTGCCCCAAGGTCGATTGTGGCCGTCGGTACAGTATTGTGTATGTACACCTCCCCGTCCGTGGGCATGTCTCCTTCAAAGTCTTCACCCTTAACCAGACGTACCGTCAGCTTGCTCATTATGTGCCTGAACGTCAGCGGCACAGGTGAGTTAGATGCGCTTACCCCTTCAGTCTTGGCATAGAGGAAATCACTTGCCTCATATCCGTCCAAACCTGTAGCCTCATCAACCGCTCCCTGGTCGGTACTTACGCTGAACGGCTGGTCTTCAATCGAGCTTACTTGCAGCATGTAAGGATAATATGCGTAAGCGTTGAACGTGCCCTCATCCCAATAAAGCGTGCGTGAAGCTGTCCATGCGCCGCCGCTTAGCGTCAGCTGCTCGTTGTTTACAAGGTTGCCGCCTATTTCAAGCGAAACGTCTGTTCCGTTAACAAACACTCCGATTTTGTCGCCATCCTCAAAATTAGTGTCTGTAACGCGAGTGCGCTGCGCCGGATGGGTAACGGAAAATGTCATGGGTGTATGCTTGGCGTCAAGGGGTTTGTCGCCGTCTTCGTCCTGCGAACATGCCGACAGCCCCGTAATAAATAACGCCAACGCAACATATTTTATTATATTTTTCTTCATTTTTTCTTCTTTTAAGTTATTGATAGCCTTTGCTGTCCGCCAGTCCTATCTCTTTTTCAGTGGACTGCCTCTGTGTATCTGCGGAGGAGCCTGACGGCTATGCATCATGCGTCCGCTAACCTTGACGTCCGCACTGCGCGTCACAGCACCGGCATCGCGCTTGTCGTTGGCAACAAACTCCTCAAACGAATATGTCTCTCCGGCATATTGTTTGATGCGCTTCACGATACTCTCGCGGCTTATCGTACTATAATAAGGTATGTTGTTGTTCATGCAGGAGTTCTGCTCCGAGCGGAATACACCGCGACTGTGCATAAAGCCACCCTCGTATATGTCAACCAAATCGCTGTAACGACTGTCAAAGATAAGATGACTCCAAGGTACTTCGTGCATCTTTCCTGTAAGTGAAAGATTGTCATACCAGCCATTTGCCTTTGCCTGATTAAAACCATCGACATGTTTGCAGCCATCAGTACAAGTACAAACATCAATGAAAGCATTATGATAGATGTACTCGTCACCGAGCTTGCCGAAGCCGTGGCCGCCTGCCTCATGTTGGATTACTCCACGCGAATCAAACGGATAATCATCCGTACTTAACGGACAGAATGCTATGGCCGAGCCGTCAGTCCACATCTGAGTAATACCGCCATAGTCAGTGCTGTTTGGCACGATGATGATTAACGTCTGGTTAAGATTACTTTCATTCACGGTAGGTGCTTTTAGTGTATAACTAAATATTTCGTCATTATCGGCCTTAAGCCCCGCTCCACCCGTGTATGTTGTATTGAAGCGATTATTACGTATGGTATTTACCGTGCCTACACCACTCTCCTGCGACAATGGGAAAGCCGTGTACACATTGAAGTAGTCACGGTAAGTGGTGTAAGGTTCAACGCCAAAAAAGTATTCAATCTGTTGCTTCATATTAGCAAGGTAGTCGCCATTAGCAATATCTTCAGCATCATATCCGTCGCCAAGAATTACTATATTGATGCCTCCGTTGTTACCACGCGTTGCCGTTTGCAAAGCCAGCCACTCATCTTCATCATATTCATAATCGTATTGCGAGACTGTGCATTTGTGAGTGTAGTCCTCGTCTTTCAGTTTGAACACTATTTCTCCTTCACGGTTTCCGGAACCTTTTGCCAAAGCCTTGATGGTAAGCGTCACCTCAGTCTTGCCTCCGCCGCTTGTCTGCGACAGTTCGCACCAGTCTGGCTTGCTTGCCACTTCCCATTCACCTTCAGCGTCAACAATAAGCGTTTGTGTACTTCCTATATTCAAGGCACATGCCAATGACGGACGGCATACAAGCTCGTGATGAGCGGCTATGCGCTTAAATTCGTTCCAGCCTGGTGCAGTCTGGTATTGCGGCACAGCCGCCTCCGGCACTTCAAGTGTAAAATTATCCTTTGGAACACCATTGAATGCACTACTTGCCACACGTGCAGGCATCTCTCCTTTACAAACAATAGACCCTATGTAAAAACAATTTTCAAATGCACCGCCAAATATATTTTCTACACTGGCAGGTATTACAAGCCCTTCTATGTTACGACATCCTGCAAAAGCATTAGTACCTATACTTAAAATATTTTCTGGAAATTCAACTATTCCCGTAAGACGTGAATTATAGTAAAAGACACCATCATTAATTATTAGCAATCCTTTAGGAATAATCAAGTTTCCGGAAAAGTTACAGCCACTGAACGCATATTCGCCAAGTGTAACTAAATTTTTGGGCAATGTAAGCTCGCCTCTTAATGGCGTACTAGAAAATGCCCTTTCGCCAATATTTGTTATACCATCGTGCAATATCAACGTGCCATTACATCCCATTTCTTGAAATGTTCCACTTTCAATATTTGTTATTTTCTGTGGTATCTTTATATCTCCAGTGATATTTCTACAACCATAAAAAGCGGAGGCTCCGATATGCTCCAATCCATCTGGCAACATCAATGTCCCAGACAAATAAGAGTTTTCATAAAAAGCAATACCGCCAAGATATTTCAGCTTGTCAGGCAATATCAAATCACAATTAAAGTTACAACTCATGAACGAACAATTACCCAAGAACTCCAATGTGCTTGGCAAAGACAATGTACCTGTCATTGAGGTACAACCACTGAATGCGCCGTAAGCAATCCTCGTAACACCTTCGGGTATTGTCAATGAACCTGTCAAATTAGAACAACTACCAAAAGCACTATATCCAATTCCCTCCAATTTGTCTGGCAACACAATACTAAGCAATGATCTTTTTCCATTTAATGCTTGCTCCGGTATCACACCGTCCTCTTCACCTGCTTCTGCAACATTATACCACTTATAATAAGAATTGTCGCCAAAACTACCGCTTACAGCAACCTCCTTCAAATTCAGAGCCTGCAGATTATCCATCTCGTCACGCATGAAGTAAAAATCCTGCGTATTTATTTCACCTGTGATTTTAAGGTTCTTTACTTGCGTGTAGTCCTTATTTGCCGCCACAATTGAGTCTTTAAGGTGACCGGCAGTAGAATTAATAATGATGTATTGGCGTGAAGAGCCGTCGTGGCTTACGAGGTCATTCTCCCACGGGGTTATGCTTTCACTGATTAGCGTAAGGACGTACTGGCCGCTTGCGGCTTTCTTGTCTACGCGAATTGAAAAGTTGTTCATCTTTCCGGCTACGTATGTAAACGCCTCGTTTTTAGAGAACTTATAGGGTACTCCGCCAATGGTTATGCTGAAAAGTGTCACGCCTGACGGTACTGTCTGCGGTACAACGATGGCGCGCCACTCGTCGCCGTTGCGGCTTGGCACAGTCATTGTCTGCTCCACTTCGCCGGCAGGCGTAACCGTACCGTCGGCCAGGTTGATGGTTGACTCGCGCACAAGATTGGCCGCGAGCACTATTTTGTCGGTCTGCGCCCACTCTCCCGCGGCGAAGCCCGTACCCTCAACAAGGGTTACGCGGGCGTTAGCCATACGGTGGCGCATGGGCAGGCGGATAACACTTGTAGTCGGAGCAACATTCTCAACCTTGCCCCAAAGGAAGTCGCTGGCCTCATATCCGCCCATTTTCCCGTCCCCTGACTCTGTGCTTTGGTCAAGTTGCACGGTGAATGGATAGGCTTCTATGCTTTCAGGAGAACCGAAGGGATAATATCCGTAAACGTCGATTGGCGTATGCTTGTCTTTCCAGTAAATGTCATATGCGGAGTTCCACTTGTAGGCATCCTCGTCAAACGTATGACGCACGTTGTCGCCACGGTTGCCGCTTACTTGCAGAGTGCCGGGCGTGCTGCCGTTATAATCGACAATGTAGACACCCATCACGTCGCCGTCGCAAAAGCCGTTGTCATTGACGCGGGTAACGGCGAGCTGGTCAATCTCGCCCGACAACTCAATACGGGCGGTTCCGCCATTTACGGAACCGCCTTCAAATAAGTCGTCAGAGCAACCTGCAAGGGCCAAAGCCCCTGCAAGCGCATATATAAAAATGTGTTGGTTGGTTTTCATTTATTCATTGGTTGATTATTTTAGGAGTTATGGGAATAATGGGACTGATGGGCGGAGGCCGTTATTCGGCAACGCCGCCGTTGTCTGTTCCGTCGTCTTCCCACGGGTTTATGTCGACATTTACTCCACTGCTTGTCTTGCTCAAGGTGACTGTAAACCTATGCCGCTTGCCGCTGACGAAGGTGAACGCCTTTTTAAGATTGAAGTCACGGCCGTCAACAGTAACGGTTATAAGATTGCCCTCTGCCACGCTTTGCGGCACGACGAGCGCCTTGTAAGCATTCTCTACATGCAATGGCGTAACGGTTGCAGCACTGCCAGTGGCCGTCACTGTAGCTGTTGAGAGGTTGGCAGTGGCGGCAGTCTTGACGCCGTTGATTTTCACCTGCACATCAGCAGCTGCAAGACTTTCTTCTGTAAAGCCGTTGCCCGGTTCAAGCGTTACGAGCATCTGGCTCATAACATGTTTCGTCTCTATAGCCACGGCGCTTTCCGTGGGGGCAACATTCAACGCCGAACCTATTACGACGTCTCCCGACTTGTAGGCAGCCTCCGTGCTTTGGTCGGCGGCAACGCTGAAAGGCACTGCTTCAACATCTGCCACCGAAGCCTTGTAAGGATAATAGAGGTAGAAGTCGGCATGCGTCTCGTTGTCGAGCCAGTATATCGGCGAGGCCGAGATCCACGTGCCGCTGTAAGTAAAGTGCATGTTGTCAACGTGGTTGCCCTGCGCCAGCAACTGTGCGGCAGAGCCGTCGGCACGGCGGTTGACAACGTAAAGGCCGGCCTCGTCGCCTGTCTCAAAGGCGTAATCGGTCACTCGAGACTCTTCCACTCCGCTTACAGAAGTGCTGATTGTTATGGGCAACTTGCCCGTCGGTGCCGGCTCGTCGGGCGCGGCTTGACCGTTGTCGTCAGAACCGGACGAGCATGCACACAGCGCGCAGGCTGCAAATATAATGGCAAATAAACATTGGCCCGTTTTCATGATTATTTGTTGTTATATATATATGTATGTTGGTTTATTGGTATTAAACCGCATTTAAGACAGAGCTTCCACATGTGCGGTAAAGCAGCTATCAATTGTTTGTTTGTGCAAAAGTAATCATTAAAAAGACACAAAACAAGTTCATAATGGTTCACAACGTAAAAAATTTTCAATCACCGAACGGCACAAATCCTTACAAACGTTGTCATAACAGTTCAAAAACAGCGTGTACAGGTACATTATTTATTATGTACGAACGCCGTAAAAAGATGTATGGAACAAGACAACCGCTCTCAAATGACTATTATTTAACACATTGCTTGAACTTGATTTGATGCGGTCATTACAGCCATAATATCACACATCCAAACTGCAGACAAGCCAAACACGTTCTTTCCAAACGCTCAAGCATAGCCTATCATACCACCATTTCGGACATGACCAGCAACGAGTTTTTACGCCATTTGCAACTCACTGACAATCAACACATTACACTCCGCCTTGTAAAAGGCCGTCTTTTGTGTTGTAAAAGACGGCCTTTTGCAAGGTAAAACATGGCATTTTGCAGGGCAAAAGACCGTAAAACGCATACCCGACAGCCGGCAATGGCTATGAGGGATGACCGGCTTGAACATTTTTATTGACAAAAGCAGACTTGACAGATGACACATCCGCAACCGGCACAAACAAGACGCAGAAGCGATAAAGGCGGCACACACGGACAGCAGCTGAAGCCTTTGAAACAAAGGGCGGACTTTACTCCGTTGCAAACCGGTATCCGCGCCGCAAGTTGTAACTGCGTGATTTATAGCGCATTTTCAGCTTCAAATTAGCAAAAAAAGCAAAATAAATTTCCGTTTCACAACAAAAAGCAGTATATTTGCACGCTCAAAAAGGGACGCATAATAAACAACAATACCGTAAAATACGTTAACAACATGACCAAGGCAGACATAATCGAGGAAATCGTGATGTCTACAGGCATCACAAAGAAAGACGTTTCCACAACTATCGAAGCGTTCATGGAAGTAATAAAGAAAAGCATGCTCGAAAAGAAGGAGAACGTTTACCTGCGCGGTTTCGGAAGCTTTGTTGTAAAACACAGGGCGGAAAAGACGGCACGCAACATATCCAAGAACACCACAATGGTGATAGAGGCACACGACTTCCCCTGCTTCAAGCCGGCAAAGAGCTTCGTTTCGAAAATGAAAGGTGAATAAGCGGTAGACCATACAAATATCAAATAACTTTTAAAACTTATAATTATGCCAAACGGTAAGAAAAAGAAAGGCCACAAGATGGCTACGCACAAGCGTAAGAAAAGATTGAGAAAGAACAGGCACAAGAGCAAGTAAGGCGCGAGCCTTAGGCCTGTACGCTCAGGCTAACGGGCACACCGGTACCGTTGGACAACGAAGCCGGTATGCCCACTTTTATTGACAACCAAGTTGAACAACAGGAAATGACCAGCGAAGTAGTAATTGACGTCCAACAGAAAGACATCTCGATTGCTCTGCTGGAAGACAAAAATCTGGTAGAGTTCCAAACCGAGCAACGCTCGGCATCTTTCTCTGTTGGAAACATCTACATGGCAAAAGTGAAAAAACTGATGCCGGGGCTTAACGCCTGCTTTGTGGATGTGGGATTTGAACGCGACGCCTTTCTCCATTACCTTGACTTAGGAAGTCAATTCAGCTCCTACGAAAAGTACCTGAAACAAGTACAAAGCGACAGGAAGAAACTTTATCCGTTCTCGAAGGCTACACGCCTACCCGACCTGAAAAAAGACGGCAGCATACAGACAACGCTGAAAGTCGGACAGGAGGTTATGGTGCAGATAGTCAAGGAACCGATATCGACAAAAGGCCCGAGACTTACGGGCGAACTGAGCTTCGCCGGAAGATACTTGGTGCTTATACCGTTCGACGATAAAGTTTCGGTTTCTTCTAAAATCAAAAGCGGCGAGGAACGCGCAAGGCTGAAACAGCTGATAAACAGCATAAAGCCAAAAAACTTCGGCATAATAGTGCGCACTGTGGCCGAGGGCAAGCGTGTAGCCGAACTCGACACCGAACTGAAAATCCTCTTAAAGCGTTGGGAGGACGCCATTACCAAAGTACAGAAAACAGACAAGAGACCTCAACTTGTATACGAGGAGACCAGCAGGGTCGTGGCCTTATTGCGCGACCTGTTCAACCCCTCTTACGAAAACATCTACGTAAACGACGAGGAAATATACAACGAGGTGAAGCACTATGTCACACTGATAGCCCCTGAAAAGGCTGGCATAGTAAAAATGTACACAGGCAATGTGCCCATCTTTGACAACTTCAACATTACAAAGCAGATTAAATCGAGTTTCGGCAAGATTGTAAACTACAAGCATGGAGCCTATCTGATAATAGAACATACTGAGGCCCTGCACGTAGTAGACGTAAACAGCGGCAACCGCACACGTTCGGCAAACGGGCAAGAAGCCAACGCACTGGACGTAAACCTCGGCGCGGCGGACGAACTTGCACGCCAATTGAGGCTAAGGGACATGGGCGGCATCATCGTGGTAGACTTTATCGACATGAACCTTGCTGAGGACCGCCAGATGCTGTATGAGCGGATGTGCAAGAACATGCAAAAAGACCGCGCACGGCACAACATACTGCCGTTGAGCAAGTTCGGGCTGATGCAGATTACAAGACAAAGGGTTCGCCCGGCCATAGACGTAAACGTAGAAGAAACCTGCCCGACGTGCTTCGGCACAGGAAAAATAAAGTCAAGCATACTTTTCGTAGAACAATTGGAGCGGAAAATAGACCGACTTGTCAATAAGATTGGCGTCAGGAAATTCTATCTCCACGTGCATCCTTACGTCGCCGCCTACATAAATCAAGGCTTCATAAGCCTGAAAAGGAAATGGCAGATGAAATACGGACGTGGAGTTCACATCGTTCCTTCACAGAAAATGGCTCTCCTTCAATATGAATTTTATGACAAGGAGAAACACTTTATAGACATGAAGGAAGAAATAGAAACGAAATGAAAAAGGCCCGGAACACACTTGCATGTGCTCCGGGCTTTTTATGTTGCAAATCACATATCCTTAAGCAACACCTTGCTTTGCCTGTCAATATAATCGGTGCGCATGGCGATAATGCGCCGCCAATTGTCCGAATCGAGCAAAGCCTTGTCTATCTCTATCGGCCAACGGCCCTCTGACTCCAGCCTGCTTACCAGCGTACCGACGCTCAACCTCTCGGTAGTTTCAGCCGGCTGGAACATCACTTCCTGCCCTTTCTCGTCGCCCATAACCTCTATTATGACATGCACCCGCGTCAGCTCATACAGCAGGTCGTTAACTATCCTCACTGGAATGTCGGTCTTCAGCTTCAGTTCCAACGCCGTATAAGGCCTGCCACCCTCGTCGAAACGCTTGCATATAAGCGCAGCCAACATAACGCTCATCATAAGCCTGTAACGGTGGCTGATGTCCTCCGTCTTGGCCCTGAATGCAAAATCTTCAAGATTTTGGCTGGTATAGCACAGCTCTGCGCCAAAAAGACAAATAATCCAGGATATTTGCACCCACAGCATAAACATCGGCAGGGCAGCAAAGGAGCCGTATATCGCGTTATAACTACTTACCCATATCTGCGAATGTATGTACACAAGCTGCAATCCCTGCATGGCCACGCCGGCCAATATGCCGGGAACGATGGCGCAGCCGAGCTTGACTTTTGTATTGGGCATGAACACATATAGAGCCACAAAGACAGCCGACATGAACACATAGGGCATCAACGCTATGATAAACCGCATGACGGGAGCAAGCAAAGCATAGCCTTCCATACTGTCGGACACAGTAGCAACAAATATTGACAATCCTGATGTAACCACAATTACAATCGGCACAAGCAGGAACATTGCCATATAGTCAGTTACAGTACGGAACAGGCTGCGTGGCTTCTTCACCTGCCATATATGGTTGAACGTCTGCTCGATGTTGCCGACAAGCATGAAAACAGTCCACAACATGAAGACAAGTCCCACGCCGAGGAATACTCCGCTCTTAGTGTGCACAAGGTAAGAGTTGACGAAACCGACAATGACATCGGCCGCTTGCGGTTGGCTTGCGAGCGTATCACGAAACCAACTCTCCATATACTTATTGTAACCGAAACCTCTCGCTACAGCAAAGACAACCGCCAAGATCGGCACTATTGCCAGCAATGTAGAGTATGTAAGAGCTGAAGCGGCATTCATCATACGCTTGGTGGTGGCACGTTCGACGGCCAGCAGCAGTTTTTTCGCCGCACTATATACAAAATACTTCCACGCAGGCACGTCCTGCCGCTTGACGTGCCATATACCAACCTTGAAAAAGTGGACAATCCGTGCAATCCGTTTATTCATAATATGAATGATTGGTTGACAAGAGATTCCCTTGTATTAAGGGAAAGAAGAAAAAAGAACACAGCACCCCTGTAAGCCGGGTTCTGTACCGCCGCAGCCTCACGGCACACGGCAGTGCCTGCCATTTATCTACGCCGCAAATCACTTTACGGCTTTAGCGTTCCACCCTCCGTCGTTGCAAGCATCGGACGGACAGCCCTCAGACGACGGTTTACGCGAACTTGCAGCCTCCAGATGGCACAGCCCGACAGTCACCTGCCGGCTGGTAGTCTCTTACACTACCTTCTCACCCTTACCCACAACGAGTGCAAGCGGTTGTTTTCTTCTGCCATATCCTACCGTCACCGGCAGCTTCCATTTTCAGAAGTGGAGCGTCCTGCGCTGCCCGGACTTTCCTCTCGCACCTGTATGATGCCAGCGGCAGACCGGGGTACTGTATCCAAATGCAAAGGTAATGTAAAAATCTGACAAAACGCACATTAACAATAGAAAGTTTAAGGCAGAAAGTTTGATGAAATGACAGTAAAAACAAATAACTTTGCAAAACAATAAATTCAATGCAAACAATCAATACCCGCTATGGCAATAATAAACATACAATCGCTCGGACATCCAGGAGTAGAAGTGTTTTCATCACTGACCGAAGCCCAGCTGCGCAACCGCGCCGTACCCGAAAAAGGCGTATTCATAGCCGAAAGCCCGAAAGTCATACGCACGGCACTCAACGCGGGGCTTGAACCGACAGCCCTGCTGTGTGAACGCAGACACATCACGGGCGACGCAGCAGACATAATAGAACGATGCGGAGACATCCCCGTGTACACCGGTGACAGGCAGATATTGGCACAGCTTACCGGCTATACCCTTACGCGCGGCGTGCTATGCGCCATGCGCAGGCCACGGATCAAGACTGTAGAAGAAGTCTGCCACGGCGCAAGCCGCGTTGTTGTGATAGACAACGTTGTCGACACTACCAACATCGGTGCCATCTTCCGCTCCGCCGCCGCGCTCGGTATTGACGCCGTAGTGCTTACCCGAAACTCGTGCGACCCGTTGAACCGCCGTGCCGTACGCGTGTCAATGGGTTCAGTGTTCCTCATTCCCTGGACATGGCTTGACGACACACCTGACAGCCTGAAGGCGTATGGCTTCAAGACCGTGGCAATGGCACTGACCGACAATTCAATACCCCTCGACTCGCCGTCATTGAAAACAGAGCCTCGCTTAGCCATCATCATGGGAACTGAAGGCGACGGACTGCCACAAGACACGATATCAAAGGCCGACTATACGGTGCGCATACCCATGTCGCACAACGTCGATTCGCTCAACGTCGCGGCGGCATCTGCCGTCGCATTCTGGGAGTTGAGGGCCATGGAACGGGACCGCAACCAACCACATTCATAACACCTTGATTTTCAAACAATTGGCGCGGGCCTTGCAAAAGGTGACCTTTTGCACAGTAAAACGCCATCTTTTAGGATGCGAAAAGCCACATATCGCAGCATGAAAGACGGCATTTTACTCAATATTAAAATCCATGCCGTTTTTCAATTGATAAAATTTGACAGAACCAACTAAAAACGATAACTTTGCAAAACAGCAGTTGCGGCTCAACTTGCAACCACGCCTTTAACCCCCGTCCACACCTAACGGCCAAATGGGAAAGGCGGAATAAAAACACAAACAGGCTAATGGCAAACACCAAGACAAGAGAAGAGGAAATAAAGAACAGGCTCCGCCAAGACTTTTTTGACGGATATGACGCCACGCAAATATTGGGAGACATCGACTTCGCCGTGACAATAAAACAAGACGGCGGACAAGAAATATACGACTACGAGTATTTTCTTTGGGCCGAAGCGAAAGCCGGGAAAGACGAAGACATATGCGCTTCGTTCGTACAGCTAATCATAACAATAGGCAAAGCGCACGCCCACGAGAAGCACTTGCCGCCGTATTTCCTCGGAGCTTTCGACGAAGAGAAAATCGCGTTCATCGAGTTCCACAACATTGTTGGCGTGTTCTATCAAAACGACTTCAACTGGAACGTTGCGCCGTCAAACCACACCACAAAAGAGTTTCGTTATCTTTACAACCTGCTGCACGACAAGCTGGAGCAAGACATTACCATATTCAACTTAAAGAAAGACGAAAAAGAACTGCGCAAATTCATACATGCCAACTTCAGGCTCGGCAAGATACGCACGAGCGGTATAAACATTACGAAAAACAACTTCCTGTTCGTGTTCCAACGATGGGTGGAGGAAGTGAAGCCGACAATAGCCGTAAATTGGGACGACGTACCGCCGACGCGCGTCGTCGACTTCTTCTACGCCGACCTCATCTCGCGCAACGACTACACCCTGCGCGACGAACTGGCCGTAGTACTGCGCGGAGACCGATACAAAATACTGCAACAAATATTGAAAAGCGGCACCGAACTGTTCAGCGAAGCGTCATTCAACGACGGGAAAACGGCCTACCGCCAATTCTGGAACAAATACGTCCGCCCTCCACGCAAGGAATATCTTGACATAATACTCGAACGCCGCGACCTGCTCATCCCACAAGACCTGCGCCGCTACAAGGGGGCTTTCTTCACCCCGCCGCAGTGGGTGCAGAAGTCGCAGGAATACCTTGCCGCCGAACTTGGCGACAACTGGCAGAAGGAATACTACGTGTGGGACTGCTGTGCGGGCACCGGCAACCTGCTCTACGGCCTCACCGAGCCTTACCGCATATACGCATCGACGCTCGACAACGCCGACGTGCGCGTAATGAAAGAGCGCATAAAAGAGCACAGCCTGAACCTATTGGAAACGCACGTGTTCCAGTTCGACTTCCTCAACGACCCGTTCACAAAGCTGCCCCAGAAGCTGCAAGACATCATAAACGACCCTGAAAAGCGCAGGAAACTCGTAATCTACATCAACCCTCCTTACGCGGAGGCGGCAACAACACAACAAAAATCAGGAACAGGTACAAATAAGCCCAACGTTGCACGTAACAATAACACCTTTAATAAATATAAAGGGCTATTAAGGACAGCAGGTAATGAGCTGTTTGCACAGTTCTTAATAAGAATTTATTGTGAAATACCATCATCGGTGATAGGAGAATTTTCAAAGTTGAAAATTCTCCTATCACCGAACTTCAGCTATTTCCGCGAAGCGTTCCGAGCGAAGCTCGGTCGAATTTTTATAATTCCAGCCAACACCTTTGATAATGTTACTGGCAACTTCCCGATTGGATTTCACATTTGGAACACAGAAAAAAAAGAAATATTTAAATCGGCAATTGGAGATGCTTTTGATAAAAACGCAGAATTTGTAGAACATAAAGGATTATACGCTCCGAAAAAAAATGGATTGCTCATGGATTGGCTCAAAACGCAGCATGACAAAATCTCGGAAAGAATTGCATATTTAAGGATGCTCGGGTCAGACATTCAAAACAATAGTGGAGTATTCATTACTTTATCGCCTTCGGCAAGCGACATACAACAAAGAAAAACTTGCAATATAACAGCAAATAACCTCAATACAATTTGTATTTACTTCGCCATCCGCCATTGTATCGAGGCCACATGGCTCAACGACCGCGACCAGTTCCTGTTTCCAAACGACGGATGGAAAGCTGACGAGGAGTTTCAGGCCGACTGCTTGGCTTACACCCTGTTCAACAACAGCAACAACATACAAAGCCGCCACGGCGTGAACCACTGGATACCTTTCAGCGAGGCGGAGGTTGGTGCGCAAGACGAGTTCGACAGCCACTTTATGAAAGACTACATTACGGGCAACCTGCCGAAAGACAATCCGCAACCAGTGGAGCGAGACTTCTTCCCGGTCGAAGAAGCCGATAATGACATGCAACCTATAAAATTCTCTCCCGAGGCACAGGCGGTAATTGATGCCGGCCGCGGACTGTGGCGTTATTACCATGCGCAGCAAGGTGCAAATCCCAATGCGTCATATTACGAAATACGCCTACACTTCCAAGGCACGAAGACCACGAAAAGCGGCAAAGTGCAGATGAATAGCGACAGCACTGATAAAAAATACACAGTGTTGCTCTCCACGCTGCGCAACTGCATGAAAGCATTGGCGGCGAAAATAGAACCAAAAGTTTATGAATACGGTTTTCTGAAGCGATAACATCAAATGCCAAACGAAAACGGGCAGGCAAGAGTTGCTTCTTGTCCGCCCGTTCAACTTGTATATCTGTATCAGTAAAAGCTGTTATGCCGCCATTTCTATCCAGTCATAGAAGAAACTGCAAACGCCAAAGAGCAGTATGCCTGCGGTGCATATAGCGAGGGCAAGCTTGGTGTTGCCGTCACTCTTGAACGTTGGCAACGGATTTTCAGAGTTCTTTATATACATTGCCTTGACAATCAGCAAATAGTAGTAAAGGCTCACTACCGTGTTAACCAAAGCTATGAACACCACAAGATATGTAAGCGGCGAACCTTGCTGTGCAGCTGCCATGAAGACGAAGAACTTGCTGAACATACCGGCAAACGGCGGAATGCCGGCCAGCGAGAACAAAGCGAACGTCATCAAGAGCGACAGTTTAGGATTGGTCGTATACAAACCGTTGTAGGCATCCATATCGGTAACGCCTCCGTTGTTCTCTTCAACAACGCCGATTACGGCAAAGACTGCAAGGTTGGCAACAACGTAAACCAGCACGTAATAAGACAAAGCCGCTACGCCCATAGCGCTGTCGCCAATCACGGCGAGCATGATGTAGCCGGCCTGTGATATTGAGCTGAACGCCATGAAACGCTTGAGGTCCTTCTGACGTATGGCGAAGAGGTTGCCGACGGTTATCGTCAGGACAACAAGGACGTAAAGCACATATGTCCAATATTCCGTCAGAGGGGCAAACACCTTCATCAGTATAGCCATCAGCGTGAAAGCAGCAGCACCCTTGGATATCACGCTAAGATAACCGGCAACGGTTGTCGGCGCACCCTGGTAAGCGTCCGCTGTCCAGAAGTGGAAAGGCACAAGGCTGATTTTAAAGCCCAAGCCGCTGAAGAAGAACACCATGCCCATGATAACCATGGTAAGGTTTTGCTCCGCCGCCAATACCGTGGCAACGTCGTCGAAATAAAGCGTGCCGGCCGCTCCGTATATGAACGAAATGCCATAAAGCATAACGCCGCTTGAGAACGTTGCGGTAAGAATGAACTTGGCTGCACCTTCCGCCGAATTGTGACGGTACTTGTCAAGAGCCACGAGGCAAGCCATAGGAACAGAAGCCATCTCAAGCCCGAGGAAGAACATCAGGAAATGACCTGCGCTCATCATCATGTTCATACCCAGCAGAGTGGATATTACAAGCATATAGAATTCGCCTTCCCTACGCGCCGTGTCTTCACGGCTTAGCCACTTGCGCGCCTGTATAAGCACAATTAGCGTGCCTGCGGCAAGGATTGTCTTCATTACGTTTACCGCAGCAGTAGTTACATACATGCCGCCGAAGGCCGACGTTGGTTCTTGCGGCCATACGCTGACAAGCACCTGAACAAGCATCAACAGGCATACAAGCGGATTGAACCACCTGCGCTCGCTGTTGCGCGACGATGCAAAATCGGCGATGAAGACGATAATGAGGATAGCCATCAGCGTGGCTTCCGGTATCATGTTTAAAAATTGACTGTAATTCATTGTTCTGATTTTTTATAGTTGACAAGTTGACGAGGATACAAGGGATGAGAAGATTTGCCTTGTCTGCCTGCACCTCGTTTACTCGTCTGCTTTCATCATATTGCCGCTATAGCTGAAACATTGTTGATGTGGTTGAGGATTGGAACCAATGCGTTGTCTATGACATCGCTCGCCCAAAGCGGAGCGATACCAAGTCCTGCAACACAGAAGATAAGGCAGCAAACAGCCACACGCTCGTCCCATGTAGCATCGGTAAGCGTCTCATAATGCGGGTCGGCCACCTTGCCGTAAAGGATTTTGCCGACAACGCGCAAAATGTAGACAGCAGTTACAACAATACTTGTACAAGCGATTATCGTAGCTGTACGATGGAACATGTCATTGTTTGCAAACGAACCGACGAAAATAGTCATCTCGGCAACGAAGCCCGAGAAGCCTGGCAATCCAAGGTTGGCAAGACCGGCAACGACATAGCCAACACTAAGGAACGGCATTATCTTCATCAGTCCGCCAAGCTGGCGCACGTCACGTGTATGTGTACGGCCGTAAATCATACCGATAAGGGCAAAGAACAATGCCGTCATCAAACCATGTGAAAGCATCTGGAGTATCGCACCCGTACATGAAGTCTTCGTCATCATAAGCAATGCAAAGAGCACAAGGCCGCAGTGGGAAACTGACGAATATGCGTTGATGTACTTAAGGTCAGTCTGTACACATGCCGACAAAGCTCCATAAACAACTGAAATAGTCGTCAAAATCAAGAATATCCAAGCCAGTTCATGTGCTGCTTCAGGCAGGAGGAACATAGCGATGCGGAAACATCCATAACCTCCAAGCTTCATAAGCACACCGGCGTGAAGCATTGATACCGCAGTAGGTGCTGAAGCATGGCCGTCGGGACTCCATGTATGGAACGGGAACAAGGCTCCAAGCACTCCAAAACCTATAAATACAAACGGGAAGAACACCTTTTGAAGTTCAACAGGAATATTGTGCATTTGCGCAATTTCAAGCACATTCATAGTTGTGGCTCCACTTCCGAAATAAATTCCGAGTATGCCGAGGATAAGCAGTGCCGAGCCTCCCATAAGCATAAGGGTAAGCTTCATCGCCGAATACTCCTTATGGCCGCTGCCCCATACACCGATAAGCAAGTACATCGGGATAAGGGCGACCTCGTAGAACATGAACATTGTGAACATGTCGGTTGTAATGAAGAAACCGTAGACACCAGTGCTCAACAATGTAAACCAGAGGAAATACTCCTTCGTCAACGGCTTAAGACGCCAAGAAGCAAATGTTCCGGTAAATACAATGATGCTCGACAGAAGCAACATTACAACAGAAATGCCGTCAACGCCCACCGAGTATGCGATATTCAAAGGCTTGAACCAAGGAATGCTGTACGTAAACAACATCTCGTCGGTATTGCCGCCGGCGCGCATCTGTATGAATGCAATAGTCAACCAAACCGACAGGGCCAACAGACAAGAAGAGCCGGCCACCATCACACCACGCACCTGATTGAGATTTTTTGCCAGCCAAAGGCCAAGCAACATAAGTGCGGGAATTACTACAAATAAACTTAATATACTCATTTTACCGGTTTTCTTTTATAGACAAATACATAACAAGACTAATGCGATTGTTCCTGTAAGGAACCAGATTGCATATTGGCGGACATCGCCGCTTTGCCATCCGCGTATGCTCTCACCACCTTCATTTGCGCCCCACGCCATGAAATTCATCGCTCCGTCAACAACATGACGGTCAAACCATGCAATAGGACGGCTGACACAACGGAAGATAATCTTATGGGTTACGAACATCCAGACCTCGTCAAGATAGAAACGACGGTAAGCCGCCTGATGCAAGCGTGGGAACTTCTTAGCCAACATGTCAGCAACAGGAGTTTCTTCACCTTTATACATATAAGTGGCAAGGCCAATGCCGCAAAGTGCCAATACAGTACTTACACCTGCCACAGTCCAGTTTGTATGAGTGCCGAAACCTATGCCATTGGCTGAAACAAACTCACCGAACTCAAAGATGTGGAGAGTTCCGAAAATACCTACAAGCATGGTTATGGCCGACAACACAATAAGAGGTATTGTCATTGTAGCCGGAGCCTCATGCGGCTGGTGTGCACCTTCAGCCTTGTGTGTTTCGTAATAGCTCTTTCCCCAGAAAATCGAGTAGTAAAGACGGAACATGTAGAACGCTGTCATTGCGGCAATTCCGCTCATTATCACACCCATAGCCGGAGAGAAATTATAGCAAGCTACAAGTATCTCGTCCTTCGAGCAGAAGCCCGAGAAGAATGGAATACCTGCAATTGCGAGACATGAAATAAGGAATGTCCAATGGGTTACCGGCATGTACTTGCGCAGACCGCCCATGTACATCTTCTCATTTGAATGTACCGCATGGATTATACAGCCGGCGCCGAGGAACAGACAAGCCTTGAACATAGCGTGTGTGAACAGGTGGTACATTCCTGCCATATATCCAAGTCCGTTGACATCAGCATATTCCTCCGTCATGGCAACCTTGCCAAGTTCCGGGTCGGGCATGCAAACTCCAAGCGCAACAAGCATGAAGCCAATCTGCGAAATCGTAGAGAACGCCAGCACACGCTTGATGTCGCTTTGGCAACAAGCAACGGCAGCCGCATAAAACGCTGTAAACGCCGCAATATACGCAACCCAATGCAAAGCTTCAGGAGCAAATTCTATGAACAACGGGAACAGGCTTGCAACAAGATACACACCTGCAACGACCATCGTGGCGGCATGAATAAGGGCACTGACAGGAGTCGGGCCTTCCATAGCATCAGGCAGCCAAATATGCAACGGGAACATCGCACTCTTACCGGCACCACCGATGAACATCAGGAACAAAGCCGTAGGCATTATCCATCCTGCCTGCTGAAGAGCACCCATCTGGGCATCAGGCATTGCCGTAAGGTCGTAATTGAATGTTCCGACATAGAAGCTGTAGAACAAAATACCGATGAGGAAGAACAAATCGGCAAATCGCGTAACTATAAAAGCTTTCTTTGATGCTGCGACCGCTGCATGCAACGGATAATAAAATCCGATAAGAAGATATGAGGAAACACCTACAAGCTCCCAGAACAAATACATCTGGAATATGTTTGTAGCTACAACCAATCCGAGCATTGACATCGTGAAAAGGCTCAAGAATGCGTAATAACGCTGGAAACCTTTTTCTCCGTGCATATAGCCAAATGAATAAATATGTACCATAAAGCTGACCGTAGAGATGACGATAAGCATCATGGCCGAGATTGGCGTTATACGGAAACCGATGTTAAAGGTAAGAAGCTCTGAAAACTTTAGCCATGTGATGTCAAAGACTGTCACTGTGGGATAAAGTCCAGTAGCAGCATCCCTACCCTGCACAAGGAAATATTCGAATGCAGTGTAATAACACAGCACTGTAACAATTGCCAGCGAGCATGTTCCTATTACTCCGGCAACCTTATGGGACATTTTCATCCCCGCCAAGCCGAGCAATACAAACGTGAGAGCAGGCAACAGTAGTATCAAAAATACAAAACTATAGTCCATAACAATTAATTTTTCATGTTTTCAATACAGTTCACCTGGTCACTGTGGAAATTGCGGTAAACATTAATGATAATAGCTACAGCCACCGCTGTCTCGGCCGCACTTACACCTATGCTGAACAGGGTAAAGAAAAAACCTTCCATCTGTCCGGGAAAGAGCAGGCGGTTGAACGCAGCAAAGTTAATATCTACAGAATTGAGTATCAACTCAACGGAAATCAGCATGGCAATCAGATTGCGCCTTGTGACGAAACCGAACACGCCGATGAAAAACAACAGTGCCGAAAGCACAAAGAAATATTCAACTGGTACCATACTTATTTCTCCTTTCTCGATATTACAATTCCACCGATGATGCACGCAAGCAGGAACACAGAAATGAATTCGAACGGCAGCACATACTGGTATTTCTCAGAACCCATAAGTGTCTTGCCGATGATGTTCATTGGAACTTCCGCGTCTGCCATCTGCATCGACATGTCGATAAACTTATTCTTAAAAAATACAGCAACGACCGTAACAAGTCCTACAAGAGTCATCAATGCGCCAAAAGCAACACGGCTGCCCTTGAAACGCTCTACGAGACCTTGCAACGTGCGCTTGCTTACCAATTGGATGGCAAAGATATAAATCATGGTTATACCTCCTGCATACACACTGATTTGAGCTGCGCCCAAGAATGTATAGTCAAGCAGGAAATACAGACCTGCCACTCCCAAGAGAACGAACAACAGGAAAGTGGCCGCTCTCATAATCCGCTTTGTCATCACGCATACAACGGCAGAGCCGAGAATGACGACAGCAAGAATTAAAAACATTACCATATTAGCCATATTCACGTTCTCCTATTTACTTTATACCTGTATTGAACTTTCCAATCTCAAGAGGCGCGCCCCCGTCGGTAAGATTAGGCAGCGGAGTTTCAAACTTCTCCTTGTTGAGATGCTGCACAAGGCTGCCACGGCTAAACGTTGCGTTCTCGAAATCATTTACAAACTTGATAGCGTCATGAGGACAAGCATTTACGCACAGCTCGCAAAACATGCACTCGCCAAGATCGTAAATGTAATCGTCAAGGACACGCTTTTTCTTACCGTCCTCCGTCTCTACAGTTTTCTGGACAACCTTTATCGTGCCGTTCGGGCAAGCCATCTCACAAAGCTTGCAGGCAATGCACTTGTTATTGCCTTCTGCATCCTGCGGCATGATAAGCCGACCGCGGTGGCGTGGAGAAACATGAAGAGTGGTCTTCCTGTTCTCAGGATACTGCTCGGTGACTTTCTTCGTGAGATATTCACGGAAAGTGACGCCAAGTCCTGTAGCCAAAGACTTCAGTCCATCCCTTATTCCGCCAAAATATGAATTCTTATTCCCTTCCATTTAATTAAATGTCTTCAATCTTACAATTTTATCTCATTAGAAATGCCAGCCCAGAGCAACGACAATTGTCATTATCACAAGGTTGAGCAAACTCAACGGCATCAGATACTTCCATTCAAGCTTGAGTATCTGGTCAATACGCAGACGCGGATACGTCCACTTAATCCACAACAATATCCAAACAAGGAAGAACGTCTTTGCCAAGAACCATACTATGCCTGGGATATAATCCATAACAGAATTAAACCCGTCAAGCCCTGCGATATGAAGCGGCATCCAGCCTCCAAGGAACACCGTGGCAGCGACACCGGCAACAATAAACAGATTAAGGTACTCAGCCAGATAGAAGAAGCCGAAGCCCATTCCAGAATATTCAGTGTGATAGCCTGCGGTAAGCTCGCTCTCGGCCTCGGGCAAGTCGAACGGACCGCGGTTCGCCTCAGCGTTTCCTGCAACAAGGAACACCAGGAAAGCTATAATTGCCGGAATGTGTCCCTTGAAAATCAGCCATCCGTCATTCTGTGACTCTACTATGCCAGAGAGGCTCATCGTTCCGGTAAGCGCAACGGCCGTGATAAGGCAGAGGCAGAGGGATATTTCATAAGAAATCATCTGCACCGCACCACGCATTGCCGAAACTACAGTATATTTGTTGTTCGAGCTCCAACCTGCAAGGAAGATGCCGACAACACCAATACTGGATATGCCCGTAAGCAAGAACACGCCTACATTAAAATCAAGTATCTCAGCACCCTTATTCCACGGCATGAACGCAAATGCTCCCACACTGCCTATTATGACAAGGAACGGGGCGATGACATAGAGAAGCTTGTCTGCCCTGTTCACAGGGAATATTTCCTTGATGAGCATCTTCAGCACATCGGCGAAAACCTGGAAGATACCCCATTTGCCGACACGCATAGGGCCAAGACGGCACTGGAAGAAAGCGCAGACCTTACGTTCCATATATATGAGCACGATTGCCAGCATGGCGTAAGCCACCAATATTAGCAAGCCGACAATGACGCACTCGATAAGGATTGACAAGAAATCACCCAGCCCGAGGGTATCCCTGAGCAGGCTGTCAAACCATGTTGTTACTATACTAAAATCGAACACTTTTCTTAAAGTTTAAGTTTGTAAATTGGAGAAGTTAAAGAAGTTTTGTAAGTTACAGAGGAGTTAATCCCCTACCCTCATCTTTTCCCTCTTTACTTAACCTATTATTATCTGTCAATATCGGGAATCACATAGTCGAGCGTTGCTCCGATTGAAATCAGGTCAGCTATCTTCTCGCCACGGCAGATTGTATCCATCGCTGAAACGAGCGGCAAGCCCATCGGACGGAACTTCAACCGGCAAGGATTCTTGCCGCCGTCGCTCCGCAGGTAAACACCTATTTCGCCACGGCTACCCTCGCAGCTTGTGTACCATGTTCCCTCGGGCACCTTGATTATAGGCTTCTGCTTGATGTAGAAGTCACCTTCGGGTATATTGTCGATAAGCTGTTCAAGTATGCGGACGCTTTGGCGCATCTCATCGAGACGGACTTTGTAACGGTCGAAGCAGTCGCCGTTGTTATAGACAATCTCGTCGAAATCAACCTTGCCGTACATCGAGTAAGGATGATTTTTCCTGACATCGTTATGCCAGCCGCAAGCACGGCCTGTGCCGCCTGTGCATCCGTAAGAGATTGCATCCTCCTTGGACAGGACGCCTACGCCCTTGAAGCGGTTTTGCAGGATTACATTGCCCGTGAAAATGTCATCATACTCCTTGAACATTGGCTTCACGTATTCGCAAAGCTTCTTCACATTCTTCACAAAGTTCGGGTCGATGTCAGCCTGGCATCCGCCTATCCTGTAATAGTTCTGTATAAGTCGGCCGCCTGTCGTCTCCTCCATAACATTGAGAACCTGCTCGCGGTCACGCATTCCATAGATGAAAGCGGTCAACGCTCCGAGGTCTTGGGCACAGCATCCGAAATAAAGCATGTGCGAGTCTAGACGCTGAAGCTCGTCCATTATGGTACGGATATACTGAATACGGTCTGACAGTTCTATGCCCATGCCTTCCTCTATTACAGACACGAGGGCATGGCGGTTCATCATTGCCGAGAGATAGTCGAGACGGTCGGTCAGAGCCAATGTCTGCGGATAAGTATAGCTCTCGCACATCTTCTCTATTCCGCGGTGGATGTATCCGCAATGCGGATATATCTTGCGCACGTACTCTCCGTCGAGGATTGTCTGAAGGCGGAGCACACCATGCGTTGCCGGGTGCTGCGGCCCTATGTTGATTACATAATCGTCGTCGGTGAAAAGCTTGTGCCGGGTCTCTATCAGATGTCCGTCCTCGTCAAGATTATATTCCAAAGTATAATCCGGCTCCGGGTCGTCTTCAAGAGTATACTGGTTGTTCTCCGGACTCATGTCGTAGTCCTTTCTGAAAGGATATCCGTTAAAATCCGAACGGAGATACAGACGGCGCATGTCCTTGTTGCCAAGGAACTTTATGCCGTAAAAGTCGTACACTTCACGTTCCAGTATTTCGGCACCCTTCCACAGGTTGCTTACCGTCGGGATGTAAGCGTTGTCGCGGTCGCTGTTCACGGCTTTGACGCTCGTGCGCTCATGTGTTTCCGTGTTTTCAAGAATGTACACAGCGCCAAGACCTTCTTCACCGAAGTCCTCACCTACGATGGTTACGAGGAAGTCAAAATGTTTCTCATTCTTGAGTTTTGCCATCTCTTTGGCAAAATCATTCAACTCGAATGTTTTGTGTTCTAATTTCATCGCTTCCTTTATTAAATGTTAGACGACGATGCCGTGTTAACAAGGCCGAGAGCCGCGGCAGCCTTTTTCAACTTGCTTTCGTCAACGTCGTTTCCGTTGACAACTATCGGTTTCTTTTCTTTGTGGTTCACTCCGCCAAAGAACTTTTCAACTTTCACCTTTCTCTGCAACTGCATCATGCCGTACAGAATAGCTTCGGGGCGCGGAGGGCAGCCGGGGATGTACACATCCACGGGCACAATCTCGCCGATGCCCTTAACCACGTGGTAGCTGCTCTTGAACGGGCCGCCAGATATGGCGCAGCCGCCAACGGCCACCACATACTTAGGCTCTGCCATCTGGTCGTAAAGGCGCTTGAACGCAGGCGCCATCTTGTGCGTAATTGTACCTGCGCACATTATCAGGTCTGCCTGACGAGGAGAGTTGCGCGTAACCTCGAAGCCGAAGCGTGCGAAATCGTAACGCGCACATCCTACGGCCATGAACTCGATACCGCAGCAGCTTGTCGCAAAGGTAAGCGACCACAAAGAGTTGCTACGGCCCCAGTTAATCATGCTGTCGAGAGAGCCTACAACTACATTAACACCGCCCTCATGCAGTTCGTCGACAATCTGCTCAAGGGACTCATTGTCCTTAAACTCCGAGTAAGGAATACTCTTGATAACGGGCTTTCTCACTTCCATTCCAATGCTCCTTTCCGCCAAGCGTAAGCAAGGCCAAAAACTAAGACTAACAAAAAGAATCCGATGCTGACCATTGCCATCACGCCGAAATCCTTAACCACGACAGCCCACGGATAGAGAAACACCGTCTCCACGTCGAACACGAGGAAAAGAATTGCGAAAAGATAATAGCCCACGTGCATAGGCAACCATGAAGAGCCACGCGTCGGTATACCACACTCGAACGGCTCTCCCTTTACCTTATTATAACTACGCGGACCCATTAACTTAGCGATGACAAAAGCAGCCACGACTAAGAAAACAGCCGTTATTAGAACGGTAATTAACAAGATAAAATACATATATATTTTATTTAATAAAACGTAGCACTACAAAACGTGTGCAAAGGTACAATTTATTTCGTAAAGTTTCACAAAAAACACATACTTTTATTTTTATGAAATAACACACGCAGGGCACGGAGGCTTTTTACGTGTAATACGAAAGGTGGCAAACGGTGTCTTTTAGCCCCGAAAGGAGGCTTTTTGCAACGTGTCTGATGACATATCCGACAATGCCGGTTCCGTGCAATCGAATCATGCCAAGCCTGCTTTCATCAATAATGTCAATATTGAGTGATGGTTCTACGGTTTCAAGCCGCATGGCTGCCGGCAACAAGACTGACACAACGTAGATGATTTATAAGAACTCAAAGGCATGTTTGCAAGACTTGCATTATTTTCTCACTATTTGATGAAAATTCTTTTTTATTCTCACCGATTTTCTAACTATATATGTATCTTTGTGTCGATTATGGGTAATGCCGTACAACTGCAAAAATAAATCAATAAAAGACAAAAGAAATGACAATGAATGCGAAAACATACTCTGCGGTAGCGTCATCCCGTCCATACATGGAGGGAGGCTTCTTCGCACTCATCTTTCTGTCTTTTCGTTCATGTTTAAGCATTATCAAGACAAATAATTTGCATATTCGCAGGAGCTCATTACCCCACAAACTCACTGTGTATCAATAAGTTACGCAGAATTGCGACCACGCTGTGCCGGGCGGCATGCGGAGCA